>Ga0197142_1000269_pt1 | contig 47709 bp, 33 predicted proteins | sample GBS60_MetaG_FD_148614 | JGI IMG/M metagenome (GOLD analysis project Ga0197142, IMG submission 148614) | Sediment microbial communities from Great Boiling Springs, Gerlach, Nevada, United States - GBS 60_MetaG | ecosystem: Environmental > Aquatic > Thermal springs > Hot (42-90C) > Sediment... | reverse complement strand
AGGGAATTGCTTGCCAGCCTGTTGGCGCCGTGCACGCCCGTGGCGGCCACTTCGCCCGCCGCGTACAGCCGCCTCAGGCTGGTCCGCCCGTCCAGATCCGTGCGGACGCCGCCCATGGCGTAGTGCGCCGCCGGATGCACCGGCGCGGGCTGGCGCGCCAAATCGACGCCGTGCTGCAAGCAGGTTTGATAGATACGCGGAAAACGGCTGCGAATGAAGTCGCCGTCCAGATGCGTCAGGTCGAGATAGACGTGCGGGGAGCCCTCGCGGCGCATCTCGCTGACGATCGCCCGTGAGACCACGTCGCGCGGCGCCAGCTCCGCCAGCGGGTGATAGCGGGGCATGAAGCGCTCGCCCGAGGAGTTCCTTAACAGCGCGCCCTCGCCCCGGAGGGCCTCGGAAAGCAGGAATCGCGGCGCGCCCTCCACATGCAGCGCCGTCGGATGGAACTGCACGAACTCGATGTCGCTGATCTCGGCGCCGGCAAAGTACGCTGTGGCCACGCCGTCGCCCGTCGCCACCTCCGGATTCGTCGTATCGGCGTAGACGCAGCCCAGGCCGCCGGTGGCGAGCAGCACCGCCCGTGCATAGATCGGAACCGAAGTTCGCGCTCGCTCGTCGCAGGCCAGGGCGCCGGCCACTTCGCCGTCATACAGGAGCAGGTCGGTGACGGCGGAGAAGCTGCGAAACGAGACGTTGGGAAGCGAGGCCGCTTTCAGGTAAAGCGTGCGCGAAATCTCGCGCCCGGTGGAGTCCCCATGGGCGTGCAACACGCGCCGCCGGCTGTGCGCGCCCTCGCGAGTGAAAGCGAGCCGAGAGCCTTCCCGGTCAAACTGCGCCCCCCACTCGATCAGTTCCTGAATCGCCCGCGGGCCCTCTTCGACGAGCACCCGGACGGCTTTCGGGTCGCACAGGCCGTCGCCGGCCGCCAGCGTGTCCTGCTCGTGCAGCTCGACGCGATCCTCATCGCTGAGCGCGGCGGCGATTCCTCCCTGCGCGTACTGCGAAGAGGATTCCTCGAGGGCGTCCTTGGCGACCACGAGCACGCGTCCGGCGGCGGCCAGCTCGATGGCCGCCCGCAGGCCGGCGACGCCGGCGCCGACGACGAGGAAATCCGTGCGGATCGTTTCGCTTGCTGGTCCCGTAATTTTCCATGTTACAACGTTGGTATGCCATCCTTTGTCGTGGCGACCCGGCCGCGCCCCTACCCCGTGCTGGTGGCGCCCGGAGCGCTGGGTTGCCTGGCCGAGCACCTGCCGCCGGGCGCCGGCAAGGTCTTTATTGTCACCACGGCCGACGTCTGGCAGCTCCACGGCCGGCGCATCGAGGCGCCCCTGGCCGGTCGCGCCTACGAAGTTCTGCTGTTTGCGGGCGGCGAAGAACGCAAGCGCCTGAGCGAACTGGAGGCGCTGGCCGAGCAGATGGCCACGCGCGGAGCCGACCGCACGAGCGTCGTCGTCGCCTTCGGCGGCGGCATCGTCAGCGACCTCGGCGGATTTCTGGCCGCCACCTTCATGCGCGGCGTCCCCGTCATCCAGGCGCCTACGACCTTGCTCGCCCAGGTCGACGCCGGCGTCGGCGGCAAGACGGGCGTGAACCTGGCCGCCGGCAAGAACCTCGTCGGCGCCTTTCATCAGCCCCTGGCCGTCTTGATCGATCCCGAGGTCCTCTCGACCTTGCCGGAACGCGAGTACCGTGCCGGCCTCTATGAGGTCCTCAAGACGGGCGTCATTCGCAGCGAGCCGCTGTTCCGCTTGATGGTCGAGCAGCGCGACCGGATCCTGGCGCTCGACCGCGATGTCGTGACCGACATGGTGGCGCAGTCGGTGGCGATCAAGGCCGAGGTGGTGAGCGCCGATGAACGAGAAAGCGATCTCCGCCGCATCCTTAACTTCGGCCACACGCTCGGCCACGCGCTTGAGGCCGAGACCGGCTATGCGCGACTCCTCCACGGCGAGGCGGTGGCCTTCGGCATGCGGGCCGCCACGCACCTGGCCCATCGCGCCGGCTATCTGTCAGGGTCCGACCGCGACGAGATCCTTCGGGCGATCACCCTCTACGGTCCGATCCCCTCGCTTGCGGGGATTTCGGCGGCGAACCTGGTGGCGCGGCTGGCGCGCGACAAGAAGACCGTCCACGGCCGAATCCATTTCGTCTTGCCGGTGCGCATCGGGGAGGTGAAGATCGTCTCGGGCCTGGACGAGGCGCTGGTGCTCGAAGCCGCGCAAACAGCGCTGGATGAAGTCGCGGCCGCATGAACGGCGGCGTCAGGCCGCCGGGCACCGCCGGCGAAGAGCAGGTCTCCCGGTGGGTGCGCGAGATGTTCTCCCGCATCGCGCCCCGTTACGATCTGCTCAATCACCTGCTGTCGTTCCAGCTCGATCGCGCCTGGCGGGCCCGAGCCGTCCGGCGGCTCCGGGCGCGCCTGAGCGGTCCGGGCCTGCGGATTGTCGACCTCTGCTGCGGAAGCGGCGACCTGACGCTGGCGCTGGCCGCTGCGGCCCATCCGGCGGCCCTCGTCATCGGGGGCGACTTTGCCCGCCCGATGCTCGCCGAAGCGCGCCGCAAGATCGGCCGGCGCGGGGCGGCCGTCGAGCTCATCGAAGCCGACGCGCTCGGCCTGCCCTTCCGGGACGGCTCGGTCGACGTGGTCACCATCGCCTTCGGCCTTCGCAACCTGGCCGACTACGGGCGCGGTCTGGCCGAGATGCTCCGCGTGCTGCGGCCGGGGGGCTTGGCGTTGTTGCTTGAATTCTCCAAGCCGCCCAACCCGCTCTTTGCGCGCCTGTACGGCTTCTATGCCGGGCGGATCCTGCCCGCCGTCGGCGGGTGGATCTCAGGCTGTCGGGAAGCCTACGCCTATCTGCCCGCGTCCGTGAATCGGTTTCCGGGGGCGGCGGAGCTGGCGGAGCTGATGCGGCGGGTCGGCTTCGCCGAGGTGTGCTTCGAGCGCCTCAGCGGAGGGATCGTCGCCCTACACACGGGTCTCAAACCTCGCGGGCCCCTCCCGGCGTCTACCGGGAGGATAATAGGAGCGGGTAACCAGTGACGGCTTCTGATCGCCCTATCAGCTAGCGGCTGCCAGCCGGGGTGTAGCTTGCGAAAATTTGTCCGAGTTTCTCTTTTCCTGTTGCTCGTCGGCGCGATCGGTTTCGGAGCGTGGTACTACAAGCAGGCCGCGCTCCGCGCCAAGCAGGCCGCCGCGCCGTCCGGGCCGCGCCCGGGCGCCGGAGGTCCGCCCGGACCCGGCGGACGCCCCGCGATGATTCCGCGCTCGCAGATTGTCACCGTCAGCGCGGTCCGCGCCGAGCTCGGCGCCGTTCGCGAGAAGCTGGCGTTGACCGGGGCGCTCAAGCCCAAAGAGCAGGTCGATGTGACGCCGAAGTCGACCGGGCGCCTCCAACGGATTTACTTCCATGTGGGCGACGCCGTCCCGGCCGGCGCCCTGATCGCCGAGCTGGAGCGCGACGAGCTCGAGCAACAGGTCCGCCGCTCGGAGGCGGCCATCGGCGTGGCCCGGGCCGCGCTCAGCCAGCGCACCGCCGAGCTGTCGAATGCCGAGGCGCAGCTTGGTCGGGCCGAGCGCCTGCGCGCCGACGGCCTGATCTCGCCGCAGGACTACGAAGCTCAGAAAACGCAGACGGAGGTCATCCGCGCCCAGGTGAAGCTCGCCCAGGCGCAAATGGAGCAGGCCGAAGCCGAGTTGCGCGAGCTGAAGATCCGGCTCGAGCAGACCCGCGTCTACTCACCGATGAACGGCCACGTCGCCCTGCGCTATGTCGACGTGGGCGCTTTGCTCAGTCCGTCGACGCCCATCGTCCGCCTGGTAAATCTCTCGACAATGGTCACCGCCGCCAGCGTCCCCGAGCGCGATGTGGGCAAGTTGCGCGTCGGCAACCGAGCCCTTGTCCGGGTGGACGCCTTCGGCGATCGCGAGTTCATCGGCCGGGTGGCCCGCATCTCACCGGTGCTGGACGCCGCCACCCGCACCGCCAACATCGAGATTGAGATTCCGAACCCGAACGGCCTGCTCAAAGCGGAGATGTTCGCCCGCGTGGAGCTGGACCTGGAGACAACGCGCCAGGCGGTGCTGATTCCCCGCGAAGCCCTGGTCTACCGCGGCACCCAGCCGGGCGTGTATCTGATCAACAATGACCGGCCCGACTTTCGGCCTATCGAGACCGGCCTGACGCAAGGCGACCGCGTCGAGGTGCTGGCAAATCTTGCTCCGGGGACGCTGCTCGTCGGCAAAGGGGCTACCATGATCGCCGAAGGCGACCGGATCCGCGTGGCGGGCGAGGGCGCCGAGGCCCCGCGCGGTCCGCTGGCCCGCAAGGATACGGCCGCGAGCGCCGGTGCGCCGCCGGCAAACTCTCCCCCGCCGAAGACTGCCTCGACCCCGTAGCGCCGCGAACTGGTGAGGTGCCGATGAATCTGCCTGATTTTTCGATCCGGCGTCCGGTGACGACGCTGATGATCTGCCTGGTGGCCGTGCTGCTGGGCGCCATCGCCTTCGTGAAGATCCCCGTCGACCTGATGCCGGAGACGGTCTACCCCACTCTGAGCGTCAACGCCACCTACGCCGGCGTCGCCCCGGAGGAGATGGAAACCCTGGTGACGCGCCCGCTCGAGGAGGCCTTCAGCGCGGCGCCGGGCGTCGAGGAGATCACTTCGACCTCGACCGAGGGACAGAGCTTCATCCGGGTCAGCTTTGCCTACGGAACCAATCTCGACGAGGCCGCCAACGAGCTGCGCTCGCGGCTGGACCGGCGCCGGGCCACGCTGCCGCCGGAGATGGATCCGCCGGTCATCTTCAAGTTCGACGTCTCGCAGTTCCCGATCATGTTCCTGATGGTGGCCGCCGACAACATGGATCCCAAGCAGCTCCGCCACTTCGTCGAGAAGTATCTCCAGTACCGGTTGGAGCGCGTTCCCGGCGTGGCGCAGGTGGCGGTCCGCGGCGGCCTCCGCCGGGAGATTCACGTGAATCTGGACCTGCGCAAGCTGCGCGCTCTGGAGATGAGCGTCGCCGATGTGGTCCGGATCATCCAGCGCGAGAATCTGAACCAGCCGGTCGGTCCGGTGCGCGAGGGCCAGTTCGAGGTGCTGCTGCGCACGCAGGGCGAATTTCTCAATCTCGAGCAGATCCGCTCCATCGTCGTCACTACGCGCAACGGCGTGCCCATCTATCTGCGGGACATCGCCACGGTCGAGGATTCGCACGAAGAGATTCGCTATCTGGTCAGCGTCGACGGCCAGCCGGCCATCCGTCTGTTCATCTACAAGCAGTCCGGCGCCAACACGGTCGAGGTTTCCAATGCCGTCTGGCGCGAGGTGGACCGCATACACCGCGACTACCCCAACATCCGCATCAGCTCGACCGGCGACACCGCCGAATTCATCAAAGCCTCGATCCGCAACCTCCAGCAGGCCGCCGGCGTCGGCTCCATCCTCGCCGTCGCCATCCTGCTGTTTTTCCTGCGCAGCTTCGCCAGCACCCTCATCATCGGCATCGCCATCCCCATCGCGGTGATCTCGACCTTCGCCCTGATGTACTTCAACGGCTTCACGCTCAACACGATCTCCTTCGGCGGGCTGGCGCTCGGCGTCGGCATGCTGGTGGACAACTCGATCGTGGTGCTCGAGAACATCTACCGCCATCGCGAGGAAGGCCGGAGCCGGCGGGAGGCGGCCTCACGGGGCAGCCGCGAGGTGGGCACGGCCATCATCGCTTCGACGCTCACCACCGTGGCGGTTTTCGTGCCGGTGGTCTTCATCTCGGGCCTGTCGAGCGAGCAGTTCAAGCAACTGGCCTGGGTGGTCTCCTTCGCCCTCATCTGCTCGCTGATTGTGGCGCTGACGGTCGTCCCCATGTTGTGCTCCCGCTACCTGCCCCGGCCGGTGAAGCCGCATGAACGCAAAGGCCTCTTCGGACTGCTCGACCGCGGGGCGTCGGCGCTCATCGACGCCCTGACCCGCGCCTACCTCCGCACGCTCGGTTGGGCCATCGAGCATCGCGCCATGGTGGTGGCCGGCGCCGTGTCCTTGCTGGCGGTGGCTCTTTATCTGGCGCCTTTGATCGGCGTCGAGCTCCAGCCGGAGGTCGACGAGGGCGAGGTCCGCGTCCGCGTGGAGCTGGAGCCAGGCACGCGCGTCGAGGTGACCGACGCCGTTCTCCAGCGCTTCGGAATGATCGCCCGCCGGCTCGTTCCCGAAACCCGCCACGTGCAGATCGAAAGCGGTCAGTCCAGCCCCTTCCGGCCGGGCGGCCAGCACATCGGCGAGCTGCGCCTGAGCCTGGTGCCGCAGTCGGAGCGCAAGCGCTCGACGGCGGAAATCGCCAATCTCCTCCGTCGCGAGCTGCAACCCGAGCCGGGCATGAGCGTCTTCGTTCGCGCCGGCGGCGGCATGTTCTCCCGCCTCAGCCGGCTAGGCACCTCCGAGGGCGACCGGCTAGTGGTCGAGATCCGGGGCCACGAGCTCGAAGTGCTGTCCAGGCTCGCCGAGCAGGTGCGCGAGCGGATGGCCGCCATAGCCGGCGTCACCGACGCGCAAATCAGCCGTCGGCCCGGCATGCCCGAGATGCTCCTCCAGGTGGATCGCGCCAAGGCGTCTTCAATGGGCCTGAACGTCTCCGATGTGGCGGAGACCATGGAGACGGCCATTGGCGGCCGCCGCGCCTCCTATTACCGCGAGCAGGGCGACGAGTACCAGATTGTGGTGCGGCTCCAGGAGCGCGACCGCATCGACTTGAGCCAGGTCGGCGCCATCCCCATCCGTACGCCCACCGGCCGCACCATCCCGGCCGAAAGCATCGTACAAATGCGGCGGCAGGAGGGCCCCATCTCGATCTCGCGCGCCGACCAGCAACGCATCATCGAGGTGGCCGGGGCGATCGCCAACCGCGACCTGGGCAGCATCGTTCGCGACCTGGATCGCTCACTGCGCGAGATCGCCGTGCCCGCCGGCTACGAACTCGAGTACGGCGGCGAATGGGAGGAGCAGCAGAAGGCGTTTCGCGAGCTCACCTTTGCGGCCGTTCTCGCTTTGATTCTGGTCTACATGGTGATGGCGTCGCAGTTTGAGTCGCTGCGCGACCCCTTCATCATCCTGTTCTCGATCCCGTTGGCGAGCATCGGCGTTACCGGCCTGTTGTTGATCACCAACACAACCTTTAACATTCAGGGATTCCTTGGCCTGATCATCCTGGTCGGCATCGTCGTCAACAACGCCATCGTGCTCATCGACTACATCAACCTGCTCCGCAGGGAGTATAAATTGCCGCTGCGGGAGGCCGTAATGCAGGGCGGGCGCCACCGCCTGCGGCCGATCCTGATGACCACCTCGACCACCGTTCTCGGCCTGTTGCCGATGTCGCTCGGCCTCGGCGAAGGCGGCGAGATCCAGGCGCCTCTGGCGCGAGTGGTGATCGGAGGCCTGATAACCTCGACGCTGATCACGCTGGTCGTGATTCCAGTGGTCTACTTGCTGCTCGAGGAGCGCACGGAGCGAGTTCGCGTGCTGGCGCCCGCCCCCGAGCCGGCGGCCGGAGACTAGCGGGAACTACCGCGGTGAATGTCGACGACCTAGAATCGCCCCGTGGAACGTTTAGGGATGGTGGACGGCATGGGATTCGAACCCACGACCCCGGCGTTGCGAACGCCGTGCTCTCCCAGCTGAGCTAGCCGCCCACACCGAATGCGGCCACACTCAATCATAGCATGCTCTTCGACTCTGCTGTGCTAGCTTGAAAGGCGGCTCTCGACATGCAAAAACCGGCCCTCTCCGGCGTCATCGCCGCGATTCTCACCCCGCGAGGCATTGACGGCGAGGTCGATTTTGGCGCGTTCGAACGCAATCTCGAGTTTGTGCTGGGGCGAGGCGCCGCCGGGGTCGCCGTCGGAGGCGCCACCGGGGAATATCCGACGCTGTCGCTCGAGGAGCGCCGCGAGCTGGCCGACCGCGCGCGCCGCCGGATGGGAAGTCGCGGCCGGCTCATCTGCGGCGCCGGCGCCGCCACCCTGACAGAAAGCCTGGCGATCGCCGATCATGCCGCCCAAATCGGGGCGGATGCGGTTTTGCTGCCGCCCCCGTACTTCTTCCATTACACGGAGGCTGACCTCGAGGCCTTTTACCGCACCGCCGCCGCCCGGATCAGCCTGCCGATCCTGATCTATCACCTGCCCGGTTTTACCGCCGGCGTGGCGCCCTCGATTGCGCTCCGCCTCGTGGCCGAGTGTCCGCGAATCATAGGCGTCAAGGACTCCAGCGGCTCGCTCGAAACTTTGGCGGCTCTCAGCCGCCGCTTTCCTCAGGGCGCCGTCCGGGTTGTGGGCCACGACGCGGCGCTCGAGGGGGCGCTTGCCGCCGGCTGTTGCGACGCGGTCATTTCGGGCGTCGCGGGCGTTCTGACCGAGCTCGTCGTGGCCCTGTGGAACAACCGCTCTCGCCTGGCCGGGCGGCGCCTGGCCGAGTTCATCGATCGTATCGATGCCTTGCCCACGCCTTGGGGTTTGAAGCTCGCCGCAGAGCTGCGATTCCGTTCGAAGGCCACGTTCCCAATACCGGCCTCCGCAGCCCGCGCCAGGCAGATCGACGAGTTTCGCGAGTGGTTCCCGGGCTGGTGGGCGCGCACGGCCGAAGAGCTCGCATTGCCCGCCGAGGCGGCTTGCCGCGGCGCCGTAAGCGGCGCGGGGCGTCTCGAGCCCTCCTCGGGCGCCGCTCCGACGAACTCCTGAGCGACTCCGGCCGTCGAGGCCGCCGGTTTGAGGCACAATGAGGCTATGATTCGCGGAATCGAACACGTCGCCATCGCTTCCCCCGATCCGGCCGGGCTCGCTCAGTGGTATGTGGACAAGCTCGGTTTCGTCATCAACTACCAATCGCCCACCACCGTGTTCGTCAAGGCCCCCGACGGAGCCATGATCGAAATCACCACCTCGGAAGGCGAGCGGGTTGAGCAGACTCTCAAGCAGCCCGGCCTGCGCCATTTGGCGATCACCGTCGATGAGTTTGAGGCCACCTACAACGAGCTCAAAGCCAAGGGCGTCACCTTTCTGGGTGAGCCCTCCGACAAAAAGGGCGTCAAGACCGTCTTTTTCACGGACCCCGAGGGCAACGTGCTTCATCTGATTCAGCGCGAGACCCCGTTGCCCTGAAGCGCCGCATCGACGCCCGGAGCCGCCAGCGATGCGCGCGACACCCTTTCTGCTCGCCTTCGCCGTCCGCCTCCTGGCCGCCGACGGGGCCGGGTTGCTCGTCTCAACCGAGTGGCTGGCTTCCCGTCTGGCCCAGCCGGACCTGGTCGTCCTGCACGCCGGAACGGCCGCCGACTTCGCGCAGGGACACATACCGGGCGCGCGGCTGGTCGAGTTGACCGACATCTCCATCACCGGCGACGACGGCTTGCTCGTCGAGCTCCCCCCGCTCGAGCGCCTTCGGGAAACGTTTCGCCGCCTCGGAGTGAGCGAAAGCTCGCGCGTTGTCGTCTATGCCGGCGAAGGGCCGCTCCCGATCGCCACACGCGTCTTTTTCACCCTGGATTATCTCGGTCTCGGTGACCGGACAGCATTGCTCGACGGCGGGCTGGCCGCCTGGCGGGCGGAGGGCCGGCCACTGAGCCGCGAGGCCGCGCCTGCGACACCGCCGGGAAACTTCACGCCGCGACCGTCCGCTGCGCGCCTCGTCGACGCCGATCGACTTCGCCTTCCGGAGGCGCACCGAGACTTTACCGTGCTTGACGCTCGCGCGCCGGAGTTCTACTCCGGAGCGAAGGTTCGGCCCCCTTTGCGCGCCGGCCACATTCCGGGAGCACGGAATGTGCCCGTGGCCGCCTTGCTGGACGAGCAAGGCAAGTTCAAAGGCCGCGCGGAGCTCGCGGCGATTCTCGAAGCCGCCGGCGTTCGGCGCGGCGTGCCCGTGGTCGCCTACTGCCACATCGGCATGCAGGCCAGCGTGCTCTATTTCGTCGCCCGCTATCTGGGCTATGACGCTCGTCTGTATGACGGCTCTTTCGAGGATTGGAGCCGGCGCGCCGAGCTTCCCGTCGCCGCGACCGTAAGCGCCGCCGGCCCGTAGCCTCGATTCGATGACGAGCCCGGCCGGGGCTCGTCTGCCGGCCGGGCCGCGCCCTTCTCAGAGAAAGTCGAGCCGGCAGATATAGCCGGTCCAGGGGCTGTGGTTGGAGATCGCGCCGGGGGCTATGCCGGCGTCGCAGTAGTAAAGCTTTCCCTGATACAGGCACAAGCCGTGCGGATCCGGATCGTCGGCCGAAAGACGGATGAATTCGAGCAGACGCCCGTCGCGCGCATCGAGCTTCTCGATAACGCGATCGTTTGAAAACACGCACCAGATGCCCGGAGGATCCCACGCCAGCCCGTGCGCCCGGCTTCGGCTGACCGGGATCTCATGGAGGAGGCGAAAGTCGGCGGGGTCGACGGCGGAAAGCTTTCCCCGCCGCAACGATGTGATCCAGAGCCTGCCCTCGGCAAACTCCAAACCGTGCACGCCGCCGCCCCCGGGTACCGGGTACCGGGCCACGGTCTTGCCGGTCGAGGGGTCCACCTTGAGGATTTCGCCCTCTACGGCGTCGGTCGCACGGGGCCGGCGCCACAGGGCTCGGCCGTTGGCGGCCATCCAGAGAAAGCCTCCGCCATAGGCGATCCCGCTCGTGTTGGAGGATTCCGTTTCCAGGCTGCGCAGGACCCGACCGCTCAAATCCACCAGGTGCGCCCGGTCGGTGATCTGTTCTCCGATCCAGAGCCCCTCCGGGCCGGCTTCCAGGCCGTTTGGGTGGCCGTCGGGAGACTTGAACAGTTTTACGACCTTCACCCGGCGCTCGGGCGCTTGCGCCGGCGTCGCTCGGCTTGGTGCGCCGGCGGCAGCCAGCGCTCCCAGGAACTGCCGGCGATTCATCGCCGCCGCTGCGGTGGGCGGGGTTGCCCGGGGCGCCGCACTCACGCTGATGTGCCTCATAGCGCCGGTCTACCACAGCGAAGCCGGCGGCGCAACCACTCGGCGCCTACTCGAGCGGCAGCAGGACGGTGTTGCTTTCCACGCCGGCGACGCGGACCCTCAACTCCACCGTCGCGCGGCGAGGCAGCTCGTCGGTGATCCGCAAGCGGATGAGATCGCAGCCGGCGAGGCCGGCGGCGCCGCCGACAAACTCGTGTTTGACGAGCCGGTCGCCGACAAACACCTCGGTCAGATCCACGAGCGGGTAAGGGGGAGCAGCAGGCAGAGGGAAGCCGTAGACGGGCATCCTCTGGTACGGCCCCAGCCCCGTGGCATAGATCGAGACGAGCTCGCCCCGCCGGGCGGGACTGTCGGGAAGCACCGGCGAGCCGTCCTCGTGGGCCGCCAGGGCGAACGGTTTCGAATCGATCAGGCGACTGAACAGCCCCGGCGCGTTCCGCGCGACTCTGAACTCGGCCGTTGCGTCCGGATAGCCCTCGCGACGGACGGCCAGCGTATGAACGCCTTCGGCGAGATCGTAAGGAAGCCAGGCGTTGATCTGATCCGGAGCGGCGTAGGCGAGCGCCAGCAGCCGATCTCCCACTCGCACCGTCGCGCCTCCCAGCGTTTGCGCCATGGGACTTTGCGGGCCGATCTCGGCGTACAGCGCCAGGTTCGCTCCGTAAATCGAGATGAGCGAACCGGGCGCCACTGCTCCCGACGGCGTCTCGCCGGCGGCGCTGCGAACGCCCGTCGGCGCCACATAGGGAACCTCATCGAGAAGCGCCACGGCCTGCCGGGGCGAGGAGAGCGTCAGCCCGGCCGCCGGATAAGTTCCCTCGAGGTCTCCGGCCCAGCGGCGAAACCGATACCCGCTTTGAGCCCTCGCCGTCACCGTCACGTGCGTGCCCGCCGGGTAAAAACCGTCGGGCGAGGGTGGATCGAGCTCGAACGTCGCCGCGCCGGCCGGCACGGCGAGCGTCTCCAAACGGTAGTGCGCCAGGTAGCGGGCGATGAGATCCCGCGGCTCGCTGCCGACGATGCGGAGGCGGCGCTCGCGCGGGCCTCCGTCGGACCACCCCTCGAAGACAAGCCGCTGGACATGGGAAATCGCCCATTCGCCCGGCGGGCTCACTTGCACTTCGCTCCCGTCAGGCCGGTCGAGCACGCACGGGGTCTGGCACGCTGTCCCGTCGACCTGCACCACCGCTCCGGCCGGCTCGCTGTGGATCACCGCCTGGCTGAGCATCTCGTAGCTGGCCGTGAGCCGGTAGCCGCTGTCGACCGCCTCCGGGGGAACCTCGATCTCCTGCGCCGCGGCCGCTCCGTTCGACCAGCGGCGAAACACATACCTCCGCCCGTTGGCAGCCACTTGCACCGCCGGTGCCGCCACAAAGAATTTCTCGCCCGGCCGCGCCACGAAGTTGTACGAGGGCCAGTTGGCGCGCCCGTTGATCTCCAGCTTGAGTCCGGTCGGTTCGGTGAGGAAGCTCACCTGCGCGCCGCGCACGAACCGCGCCACGATCCGCTCGGCCTCGAGCGTGCGGACCGTGTAGGTGGCGTGGTTGCCCATGCCGTTGCTGAAGGAGTCGAACACCCAGAGCCGGCCGCGGCTGTCCGTCTGCGGACTGACGGCGCCGATCGTGTGGCGGCTCTCGGGCGCCCAATCTACCTCTCCCACGCACAGCGGCGGCAGGCCGGCGGGCGCCGCCACCGGCAGCGGCTGGTATTCATGACACGGCTCCTCGCGCGGCGTGGGCGTCGGCGTCCGGTCTATCAGCAAGGTCAAGCCCGGGGGCTCGGTCTTGAAGCTGATGCGTTTGGCCGGCCGGAAGTTCGCCGTCACATCGAGCGGCGAGGTGACCCTCAGCGTCCGCAAGAAGGCGCTCGCGCCGCCGGGCGAAACCGTCCAGCCGGTGAAGGCGAAGCCGGGATAGGGGAAGGCGTTGAGCGTGTGCTCGCCCTCTTCCAGCCACAGCGGCGTGCTGCGCCAGAGGCAACGCTGGCCGACGAGAACGACTCCGGGCCGTCCCGCTCCCGGCGGCTCCGGGCCCGGGAGCACGCAGCCTTGCTCCGCCGTGCCCGGCGGGGCGCCCGGGCCCGGATCGTAAAACTGAATGTAGACCTCGTACTCGGCGGCGACCTCCAGCGTGTAGGCGGTGACGCTCGGGTTGGCCGTCACCACCTGCGTGCGGCGACTGCCGGATTGAAGCAGCCCGGCCGAATCCCTCCAGCCGCCGAACCGGAAGCGCGTCCGGCCCTCCCGGGTGTACTGGTAGGGCCCGTCGGTGAGAAAGAAATCGAGCACATGGGTGCTGCCCTCCGGCCAGAGGAAGCTCGCCGCGCCGGTGTAGATCATGCCGTCGACGCTGAAGCGGGCCTGGGGATGCGTCGCCCGGACGGTGAACTGGCTGACCCGGTTCTGCGCGTCGAGGACGGCCGCGCCCGCCAGCAACCACAACGCCGCCCACTTGGTCGGCCCCGTCCAGGCTCTGCTCATGCGGGCTACCTCCCGGTTGACATCGCACACGTCGGCAAACACAATAATCGGCTGCGGTCCAATTTCTCTGTAGGAGGTCCCTGCCATGAAGCGGAGGAAGTTCCTGGCCACGGCGACGGGTGCGGCCTCGGCCGTCTCCGCCCCGGTTGCCGTTGGTCAAACCAATCCTGTCGCCGGTGTAAAAAGCGGCCTCAAGATCACCGGCGTTCGGCTGGTGAAGACCCGGCCGCGCCGCCCGGTACCCCAATACCAGCCCGCCCCCGGCTCCTGGTCGACCACCGGCGTCGAGGTCGCCAACCCCATGTCGATCTATCCCGAGTACAAGCCCATGCGCTCGCTGTTCATGCCCGACCCGGCGCAGCTTTCCGCCTTTTGGGTGGAAATCACCACCGACAAGGGCATCAGCGGCCTGGGCCAGGGGGGCATCGGCGGCGCCCACATCGTCGAGCGCCACCTCACCAAGCTCCTGCTCAACGAAGATCCCTTCAACGTCGAGCGCATCTGGGACATTCTCTGGCGCTCGACGATGTACTACGGGCGCAAAGGCGCCGTCATTCACGCCATCAGCGGCGTCGACGTCGCCATCTGGGACATCATCGGCAAGGCGACGGGCCTGCCTGTGTACAAGCTCCTCGGCGGGGAGACCAAGCCGCGCATTCCGGCCTACTGCACCGGAAACGACATCGAGCAGCATGTCGAGTTCGGTTACAAGAAGCTCAAACTCGCCATGCCGCACGGCCCCGCCGACGGCCGCGAAGGCCAGCGCAAGAACGTCGAGCTCGTCCGGCGCACGCGCGAGCTGCTCGGTCCGGACGGAGAGATCATGCTCGACTGCTGGATGGCGTGGACGGAGCGCTACACGCTCGAGATGGCCGAGATGCTCGAGCCCTATCGCGTCTACTGGATGGAGGAAGTGCTACCGCCGCACGACTACGAGGGCTTCGGCCGGCTCCGCCGCCAGATCACCTCGACCCGGATCGTCACCGGCGAGCACGAATACACCCGGTACGGCTTTCGCCGGCTGCTTGAACACGACGCCGCCGAGATCTGGCAGCCCGACATCCACTGGTGCGGCGGCCTGACCGAGTTGCGGCGCATCGCCGCCCTCGCCGCCGCCTACGACATTCCGGTGATTCCCCACGCCGGCGGCAGTCGCGATTGTGTCCACTTCATCATGGCGACGCCCAACAGCCCCTGGGCCGAGCTGTTCATGCCGCCGCCGGGCGGCCCGCCGGAAGTCTACAAACGCTACGAGGAGGACAACCTGATCACGCGGGGCCCGGAGGGCATCTATGTTCGACCCTCGGAGGAGCCGGGCTTCGGCTGGGATCTGGAAGTGGCGAGTTGAGCCGATCCAGGAGAGCCGCCTCGGTCCGGGTGAGGGGCCGCAAGCAACCGGATCCGAGGCGGCGTGCCCCTGAGGGGCAGGGATTGGGCGTCGGCCCATCGCAGCATGTCGTACCCGCTGTCACGTTTCGCTGTGGTGGTTCCCGCGTCCTGCTCGTTCCACCACTTCCACATGCCGGATGGCCACCGCTGCCGAAAATCCCGGGCGGGGAAGCGCAACTGAGGGACGCTCCCAAAAAAGACCCCTCTGATGCAAACAGGCAACCGGGGCCAGGGGCGGCCGTCATGACTTCTCATACACCGAATCCCGCAAGCACGGAATCGTTCTTGCCGCGCACTGGGCCCGACTACCTTCTGCATCAGAGGGCAGGTTTTAGGAGTCGTCCATCAATTCACCCTCAGGTCTTGCATCTGCCGTGCCAGGCCGCTTCAGGGGAACGTCCATTGAAACAAAAGAGGATAACCAAGCGGCCGGCTCGGCCGCGCTGCCCCGCGAAACCACGCGTTGTGTCAGTGTGACACAATCGAAGCGAATGGCCCTTCCGGCTCGCCGCTCCGTGGTCCTCCTGTTGATCCTGGTCGTCGGGCCCCTGGCGGCTCAAAGCATGCCGCCGATGGCGGACTTCTCCGTGGAAGGCCCGCATCCGCGCTTGCTTCTGCCCGCCCGCCGGCTGCGCCTGCTCGGACGCGAGCGCGAGCGCCAGTCCATGCGCTGGCTCCAGCTTCAGGCGCTGGTCGAAACCGGCGAGCAACTCCCGGAGCCCGGTTTTGCGTACGCCCTTGCCTATGTTGCCAGCGGCCAGGCCCGCTACGCGCGCCGCGCCGTCGAATGGGCGCTCTCCTTCGGGGAGGACCTCCGCCAGCTCGCTTTGGTCTATGACTGGTGCCACGATCAACTGGCGCCGGAGGAGGCCGCCCGGTTAGCGGACGGCCTGCGGCAGGGGCTTGAGCGCGCCCGGTCGCTCCCTGCCGGCGTCGCTCAGGTCCGCGACCGCGTGCTGGCGGCGGTGGCGTTGGCCGACGTCGACCCCGAGGCGGCGTCGGCCGAGTTGCGTTTCGCCGTGGATGAGTGGTGGGCGGGCCGAATCATCCCGGCATTGCGCCGCGGCGAGGAGGCGATCGGCCGCCAGGAGACCTACCCGCTCCTGGAGATTTTGCACGTCGTTCGGGAGCAGTTCAAGATCGACCTCCGCGAGAGCCTCAAATCGTGGTTTGCCGCCTTGCCGATCTATCACCTGTTGACCTACTACCCGGCGCCCTATTCGGCGCCGGGCGGCGACTTTCATATTCCCGTCTTCGACGGTGGCGGCGAGCCCGACCTTCGCCAGGCGGCCCTGTCGCGAGCCGCCGAGCTCAGCCTGGTCGCTTTCGACCCGAACGCGCTCGAGACGCAGTTCGTTCAGGGCTGGTGTATGCAGGACCGCTTCATGATGCGCGATCCGTTCGGGGCCCCGTACGAGTTTTTCTGGGCGAATCCCTACCACCCCGGTCTCAGCTACCACAACGCCCCGCTTGCCCTTCACCGGCCGGAAAGCGGCCTGCTGGTGGCTCGTTCGAGCTGGGACGAGGACGCAATCTGGTTTTATCACGGCGGAGGGATCATCCAAACCTTTCTCGAAGGTCGGATCAGACGCCTCACCCCGGCCGATCTGAATCACCCGCTCGTCGTGGGCCGGCTCGTGGTCCGCTCGCTGCCCGCCGACGGCCGCTTCGAGGTCGCCACGAGCGAGGAGACGACCACGTGGTACGTCGTAGGGCTCGAGGCGCTTGAGCGCTACGAGATCGAAGTGGATGACGAGGAGGTTTTTGAACTGAAGACCGATGCCGGCGGAATCCTGAAGCTTGAATTCCCCGCCAACCGTCGCGCCGGCGTCCTCATCCGGCCGGCGGGCGGAAGGTTGGGCTGAACGGCGTGCTCCTATTCCGGCCCGTCGAATTGCGCTACGAGGCCAACCCGAACGGAGGTGGCGCCAGCAGCCTGCATCGTTGGCCATCCAGGCAGTCCGGGAAGGACCCCGGAGTTGGCAGAAGTCTAGCCTGCTGACCTACGAAAACCGCCCGCCTCCAGGCGGCTGGCCTGGCCAGATACGGGTGGCGCCGTTCGAGCAGGTTACAGGCCGGCGGCTGCCGGCGCGGCCCGTGGCAGGACCAGCATCCTGGGGCTTTCGTTTCTTCCAGCCGGATACCTGAGGCCTCGTAGACTTTCATTAAGTCCAGAGCACAAACTTAATTCAAAGTCTCGCGCCCCCTCGCCGGTTGCTGCGCGGGGTTGAACTATTTACCACTGGCGAGCATCACGAGCTCGGATCCTGACGATCCATCTCGCTTTGCTTTTACGATCACAACCTGTTTTGACCTTTCCAGAGCATACAAAGCTCGATTCAATGCACTCCTGACTGTCCGCGTCATTCGATGCAAATGCGGGCAATGTTCCACATAAAGCTGGTATAGCCGGTACTTATCAAGCGGACCTTTTCTCGAAATCAGCTCCAGCAAGGCATCGCGCACAGCAGTCGGTGGAGCGACACTCGGATCGGGGCAAAGCGCGGTCTGATTTGCGTCCTGTTCCACCTCCTCTTCGCAAACAGATTGAGTTAAACAGCTCTCGTTTTGCTGGAGGGATGCCGGGTTGGGAAGGGTTCGCTCGGAGAATACAGGGCGGCGGCAGGCAGTATCTCGAGCTCTTCACAGGCCTGGATGATTCGATGGATCGCCCTGTCCCGGTTGGCGTAGAACTCGGAGGCGCGCAGGCGGACGAAGTTCCAGCCGGCACGCTCAAGCTGGCGCTGACGATACATATCGTGGTGGAAACGTTCTTCGCCATGCCAGTAGTCCCCGTCGCATTCGACGGCCAGCCGATTGCCGTGGCCTTCCAGCACCAGATCGATCCGGTAGCCGGCAAACTCGTATTGGGGAAGCAATCGATACCCGCGGCGCAGCAACTCGAGTGCAACGTCAACCTCAAACCAACTTTCAAAGGGGTCGGGCTGGGTCCCGGAGGACCGTGGGCGCAGCCGGCTTTCCCGCTCCAGGCGCTCACGCTCCTCGTAGACCTGCGCACAGATGGGATACTTGCTGTTCAGGCAGAACTGCAAAAGGCGATATCGCAGATCGTTCGAGTTTAGGTCGTCCGGACTGACGCTGTGAAAGAGCCAAACCTGATCTCGGGCACGACTCATGGCGACGTTGAACCGGCGCCGGGCTTCAAGTTCGGTCAAGGCACGGAAGCGGTGATTGGGCGCCACCACCAGCGAGAGGAAGATTACATCCCGTTGATCACCCTGGAAAGTGGCCGGCACTCCGCAGCGAATCCGATGGTCCTGTCGTTGTTTTGGGGTGAGCATCTGCACCAGGCGTTGCTCGATGAGCTCCGCCTGGGCGCGCCCCTGGAGTACGATCACGCCGATACTCTTATCGGCGTATTGGTCGTTGCCGAGGCATTCCCGAATTTGAGCCGCAATCTGCTCCGCCTCGGCAGGATTCACAAGGTTCTGCCCGTCTCCCTCGCAAAAGCCGCCCTCTATGAAGCGGGTTCTCACCGGCTCGAGTCGCTCCGGCGGAGGCTGGCGCAGGGCAATCAGGGGGGTTTGCTCGTAACAGAGTTCGTTGCTGAAACGAATGATCTCCGGAACGCAGCGGAAATGTTCGCGCAGGGATATTGGCTGGCCAAAGGCACGCTCGGCGTGATCATAGAGGCTCGCGTCCGGGCGGTATTCCGCACCGAATACAAATCCTCCCAAATGATCTTTTATCAACCGGTGAATGTCCTCTTCCGCTATACCGACGGCTTCCGGACTGTTCTGCTGATCGTCGCCCACCACCACGATGCGCTTGGCCAGCAACAACAGCAGGAGCGAGTCCACGCCGGCCTGGGACGCCTCGTCGACAATCACGGTGTCGAACAGGCCGGGTGTGGGTTCGGCCGTCTCCCAGACTTTGTGTAACGGCATGATCCAGGCAGGAATGCAGCGCAGACATTCCACAAGGTGCTGGCGCGCCTGGCGGCGATGACGAAAGGCGTGCTTGCCTGTTCCTGCGCCGATCCTTGCCATCGCTTTTGTCCAGGCGACCAGATGCTGCTCCGTCGCCGGATCCAGTCGGGCGAAAAAGTGTCGCCACGCCTTTTCGGTTACGAGCTCTAGCAGCTTTCTCTCCATTTCTTGTTGCGTGCGTTGTCGGCGAAGCGCCAGCTCGTCGTAACGTTCCGGGTCAGAAAACTTTTGCAACCATTTGCGGGCCGCGGCCCAGGCCCAGGCGCGCTCGAGATCCATCAAGCGGTCTCTCCAGGCGGGATCGCCCTCTGTGTCGCGGAGCTGCTGAGCAAGCTGCGGGTGCTCCGGCTGAAGCCTGGACAGCAGCTCTTCGTAACTGCGGAGCCGCTGCTTTTCTTGCCGCAGCCGCGCCAGTTCATGCCAGGCGACCTCGTAGCCTTTTGCGCTTCGGCCACGAAGGGCGTCCCAGACATCTCGCATGCACGGGTGAACATTCGGCCGCGCCAAGATGCGTTCCACCGAGCTTTCCCAGCCTTTGATTCGACTTTGCACATCCTCCAGGCGTCTCCTCGACACTTCCGCCCTCAGCAGCCGGCGCCACTTCGCCCGATGATCCCTCTCGCGCAAGGCCTGCCTTTCGTGAGGGTTGAAGATCTTCAAAACTGCATCAGCGTCCTGCTCGAACAGCTTCAATATGCCGCGAAGCAGATCGACCACGTGTGTGAGCTGTTCGAGCCTCGTACGATGGTTAGTCTGCTCCCGCTTTGCCTCCCCCCAACAGAGCCGTTCAAATTCCCCGAGCGCCTCTTTGAACTCAAGAAAGGCTAACAGCTGTTGGAGCTCCTCGGCGCGCCGAGGAGGCGAGCCGTTGACGCGACACGAGGTCTCCACATAGCGGGTCTCGCGAACCAGACGCGGGGCGAAGGGGCCGAAACCCCGTCCGCCGCCCCCGGCAAAGTGCTCGTATCGCCTTTGCACATCCGCCTTCAGCTGGTGAATCGGCGAATCGCCGAGCAAATGAACGCGTGCGTCGGCGCCCCTTTGCATGGCCTTGTTCATCTGCGCCAACAGGCCTGTCAGTTCGGAGGTGAAAGTTTGCCATTCCTGACGCTTGCCGGCAAGCAGATCGGTGAACAGGGAGTCAGCAAGGGCGCCGAGCCGCTGCCGCGCCATGAGGTCGTGCTGATCCAGCGTGCTGAGGAATTGATCTGTCAACTCAAGCCACTCATTGCTCACCTTGCGCAGAGGTCTCAGCTCCGCGTCGTCCACTTCGGAGCATGCCTCACGCCACTCCTGCTCCGCGGCCGCCAGCTCGTCGAGCGTCGCCATCCACTGCTCCACGGAGGGAAGCAAGTCGCTGTAAACTTCCTGATTAAGCTCCCCGCGCTTGAGATCATTCAGCGCTGAGTGCATCTCCGCCAGAAACTCGATTTCGGCGGGCGCAAGCGGGCAACGGCTTTGCTCGCTCTGAACGTCAGGGAACCAGCCGTAGGCGTCGCGATCGCCTTCCAGCGCCCTTGCAATTTGTGCTGCCGTGCCTTGATAGCTACCGGGGAGGGAGTGAATGTGCGTTTCGGCCTCCCGGAGTTGCCGGATTTCACGATCGAGGACGGCGATTTCAGTTTCCAAATCCTGGAGCTCTTTTTCTTTCTGGCTTACAGCCGACTCGCTTGCGCGAGGGCCGGAAAATGAATCTCTGCGGCCCAAAATTGCTCGGACACTCCCTTCAAGCCTCCGGTTATCCTCCCGCGTGGACCCCAATGCGGTCACGCAGAGGCAAGCGATGTCCTGGGGCAAAAGCTCCAACAAGACCTCCAGCGCCTTGAGAGCGTGGGCGGTGATTAGAACCCGCTCGCCACGGGCCAGAAGGTGGCAGATCAAGTTGGCAATCGTATGGCTTTTCCCCGTACCGGGAGGACCCTTCACCAAGACGTACGGGCGTTCCCTGAGCCTCCGAGCGATCTGGCGCTGTTCCTCGTTTGTCGGCAGGGGGAAGTACAGCCTTGCATCCTCTTGTGGCGCCGGGTCTTGGGGAGTCGCCACCGGAACCGGCTCCCTCCCTTCCCGGATCAGCCGTTGCCACGGCTGAGTCAAGGTGATGCTTGCGGGGATCTCTATTTGTTCGGAAAATTTTTTCACTAGCTCATCATAAGCGACTAAATGACGCCGCCTCAGAATCAAGGCCGGAGCATAATAGACACGGAGCCTGTCTTGCGGCTTCGCGCTTTCCAGCCAAGGATCAGTAATTATTTCGGCCACGGAGTCTATGCGGTGCGCTACCTCCTTCGCAACCTCCCGCCAAAGCTCGACCTTCCAGGGCTCATCAGAGACGTCGTCAAGCTCACGATCCAGGCGCTCGCGATCTAAGCGCGGCTGATGCTGGAGCTCGAGCATATCCAGTTCAATGTTAAAACGCTCCATATTAGCCGCCGGAGTAACCCGGAGGGTGGCATTCCTCGCGTCGAGGGAGATCTCTCCACGGGCTGTGAGAAAATGGCGGCGGATCGTCTCCCTGAGCGGGTCGATCCAAATCATGAGGCCGAGTCCCAGAACCAGTTCGTAAATTTCCTCAGCCTCCTCAATGCGACGCCGCATGAAGTCCAGGGTCTCATAGGCTTCTTGAAGCTTCTGGACTCGCAAAGCCGTGGCCGCCCACGGTCGCCACTCCTGCTCCAGGTATTGCTGCCAGATGACGAGCAATTCCTTTGAGTCAGGCTCTCTGTTTCTGGCTGAGCCGTGGTCGCCGCCTCGTTCCAGCTCAGGCTCGCGCCTCGGGTTTTGAAGATCCTCAGGGCGGATGAGAGATCTTAACGGCGGTGGCACGGCTGGAGGCTCGGAGGAGGCTGGTCGCGTGATTTCAAGCCACAGATCGCTCACATCCCGCGGCCCGTGCAAAAAAAACGGACTGCGAACGTGTTTATCCTCCTGAAAATCCGCCAGCTCGGCCAACCACAAGATCTTCTCATCCGGTCCATATGTTGTCTTCCGTTTTCGACGTAAGCGCGAAAAGCGGTCTAAAAATGTGAGCAACGCCCTGGTTTTTTCGATGTCGGCCTGAGTCGTCATAGGGCTTCTCATATAATATTAGTCAAGAATTGCCGATTCAAGTCATCCGAAAGCAGGACGGGCGGGCGCATTCTGTGTGATGTCGTACCTTGCACGCCTGCGGTAACCTGACGGCCTCGGCCACCGGACTCGGAGCTGGCACGGCGCCGCAATGAAAACTCCTGGAGGCAACTGATGGGACGCCGGATCGGCGAGTTGCAGCCCCGGATTCTGCTCGTCGTTGCTCGGGTCGCTCAACTGTGGATGTTGGCTAGGTGTCCAGCCTGCACAGCTCGTGCAGATCCCGGCAGGCGGCGAGCGCTAGCGTCTGCCGGGGCTCCCCGTGCCGTCGACATAGCCAGGCCGGGACTTGGCGGCGGTCACCTCGTCGCGTTTAAAGCGTGACAGATCGCTATCGGAGTCACACGGGGACGCATTTTGCTCCTCCGGAGATGGGTGTCAAGCCTCTAATGGATGTCTGGATGTTTTGGCCGGCGCTCGGCCCTAGCCTGAGGCCACGGCGTTTGCTGCGCCGATGGGCTCGTGGTCCTTGCCACCCTGTGCTTTCCTCGGCCGCCATCTCGGGGTGGAGGCCTTATAGCCCGGCATAATCTGCTTTCCCGTGGGCCGGCAGGCTATCGAAGGAGGGTCTCAAGAGGCTGCAGATACCCTGGCCTCAGACCAACTACGGCCCGGTCGTGTCACTTCTTGCCGCCCTTGGTGCGGGCGGCCGGCTCGCCGTGGATCTGGCGGGCCCGGGCGTACTTTTTCTGGAAGCGGTCAACGCGGCCTTCGGTGTCGACCAGCTTCTGGCGACCGGTGAAAAAGGGGTGGCAGTTGGAACAGATCTCAACGCGGAGCTCGCCCTGGCGCGTCGAGCGCGTTCGGAAGGTGTTGCCGCAGGCGCAGACTACGGTCACCTCGCCATAGGCCGGATGAATCCCTGCTTTCATGCAGACAGCCGATTCCTTTCTCCTGTCGGGGGTTCAACGTCAGTATAGCATCCCCACGGGACGCCCTCAGCGAAAGGCCCTCCTTCCAGCCGGGCCCGTCACCGCCGGCCGGGGAAGGAGGGCCAGGTAGCCTGATGCGGATGGACTCTCGGCGCGTCCATCGGACCGTAACCGCGAGGGGCCGTTCCGCATGAGCCGCGGCCTCGCCACTGAACGAGGCCAGAACTTTAGAGCCGCAAAACTAGCCGTCGGCCACCTCAGGTGCGGTTTGCATGCTACTACTACCAGAACTCATATTCGACTGGATCACCTCCTTTCTCAGTGATGCTACTATGCTACGGGGCCGGAGCGGCTGTTGTCAATTGAAAAATCGGGGCTCAACGCAGGTGAGGGCGCGTTCGGCAAAAGAAAAGCCCCGCCCGAGCGGGGCCCTGTTCCTTGAGGAGAAGGCAACTTCCACTAAAGCGAAATCCGAACCTCTCGCAACCCCCACCCAAATGTAAGCAATCTGTATGCCAGCTCTAACGTATTGAAAACAGGTCCCCCTAGGGTCTATGCCCTACGGATTCCCGTAATCGCACGGATCGAAGGCTTCAACTTTACGGAGTTTTCCGCCTAAACCCTCCTCGAGCCGTTTACGTAAAATACGGAGATGGCCCACTCCAGCCAGGCAGGCGCCCGCCTTGCCGGCGCGCTCCAGACCAGCGCGGCCCGCAGGGTGCTGGCCGGTTTTTTCCTGACCGGACTGCTCATGTCTTTCCTCGGCCCCATCCTGCCCGCCTGGGGCTACCACATCCGGTCCGACTATTCCGCCGCTGGGCTGCACTTCCTGGCCATGGCGTTGGGGATCATCGCCTCGGTCGGAGGGTCTCACCAGCTTCTGCCGCTCAAAGGCATTCGTTTCCTGCTGGTGCTATCCTCCGGCGTCGCCGCCGGCTCGCTGTTGGCCTTGGCCCTGATGTCGCCGCCGGTTGCTCTCGGCTGGAGGCTGGCAGGGATCTTCTTCGTCGGGGCGAGTTCGGGAGGGTTGGCCACGGCGCTGTTCCACGGCATCGGCGCCATCTACGAGCACGACCCGGCCGCCACCGCCAACCTCGCCGGCCTGTTGTTCGGTTTGGGCAGCCTCACCACCGCCTTGCTTGTCTCAGGCACCTTTTACGTCTATACTGTGCCGAGCATCCTGGTTTTTCTGGCCCTGGCGCCGACCTTCTTCGCCATCGTTTACGCCAGATCGACCTTTGCGGCGCAATGGGTCCGCCTCCAGCCTACCTGGCGGGAGGCCCTCGCCGATTTCCGCGTTCCGGCCGCCATCCTGTTTGCCCTCCTGCTGTTCTTTCAGTCGGCCAACGAATGGTGTCTCGCGGGCTGGCTGGCGATCTACCTTATACAGAAGGTGGGCATCAGCCCCGCCTCCGGCCTCTTCCTCCTGGCGCTGTACTGGTTTGTCTTGATCGTAGGCCGAGCGCTCGCGCAATTCCTCCTGCCTCGCGTCCGGCACGGCAGGCTTCTGAGTCTGAGCGCCTTTTCGGCGCTGTTCGGTTGCACGGTTCTGAGCTTTACCACGAACGTCTTCGGAGCGGTCACCGGGATCCTGTTCGTCGCCGGTGGATTCGCTTCCGTCTATCCGCTGGTGGTGGAGAAGATCGGCCACCGCTTCCCCTACTTTCACCCGGGCTTGTTCAACGGGATATTTTCCCTTGCGATGGCCGGCGGGTTGCTCGCGCCGTGGCTGGCCGGCTATCTGGCCGACCTGTGGGGCATCCGCATGATGCTGGTGGTGCCTTTGCTCGGCACCTTCATGGTGTTCGGCCTTGTGTTGTTGATCCGGCTGGAGGCCGTGCTGAGCGGGGCCGAGGCGACTACCTGAGCCGCAGCGTGAGAGGGCCTTCCGGCGCCTGATAGATGAGCTCGAGTCTCTTGATCGACTTGATTTTATTCGGGTAGCGGAAGTATAGGCATCCGGAAACGGGCAGCACGAGATCCCCTTCGGGCAGCGCCGCTTCCGCCAACACCTCGCCGAAGTCCTGCGGCTCGGGCCGCTCGGGCGCTCCGGCCGGCCGGGATTCCGGCGCTCGTGGCAAGGGTGGCCCGGTAGGGTCCCCGGGAAACCGGGGCCGGCTGGGCGGGCCGCCAAGGATGATGGGGCCCGCCTGGGCCCGGACGCCTTGATCCGTGCCCTGCCACTTCATCGAGTAGGCCACGAGGCCGGCCGGCTCAGCGGCCAAAACTGTCTTGCCGTTGACCCGAAGGTGGAACTGGCTTGCGCTCAGCTTCAGACGCCTGAGCGCCGTGCTCGACAGGGTGAGCTGAACGACCAGGTGCCGATTGAGGAAGTAGCTCCGCCCACCATGGCTTAGGCCGCGGTAGTGAAAGGCGGCGGAGGCCGTCACTTCGCCCGCTTGGCCCTGCGCCTGTCGCATCCCGGCGGGCGCAGGGCTGGAGGCCGCCGCCAAAGCCAGCGCCAGGCTGAAAAGCGCCTTCACACCTCGCAGTATAATCCCAAAGACCGATGCGGTCCTTTGCGCTGCTTCTGCTGTTGCCCTGGCTGGTCGAGGCGCAGCCGCTCGCCGAACGCATCCAGGCCCTCGAGCGGCGCCATCCGGCCATGTTCCGCGCCTTCTGGGGCGCCAAGGTGGTCGATCTTGAAACCGGCGAGACCCTATTCGAGTTTAATGCCGGCCGCCTGTTCGTGCCGGCCTCGAACACGAAGCTGTTTTCAACCGCTCTGGCTCTGCGGCGTCTGGGGCCCGATCACCGCTTTATCACCCTAATTCTGGCCGACCGGGAGCAGGGCGAGGACGGGGTGCTTCAGGGCGACCTGCGGCTCGTCGGGGGCGGTGACCCGACGATGTCGGACCGAAAGATCCCTTATGAGAAAGGGGCCGGCCGCGGCGATCCGTTCGCCGCCTTGGAGGAACTGGTGGATCTCATCACGGCGCGTCCGCTGCGCGCCATCGAAGGGGCCGTGGTGGGCGATGACTCGGCGTATGTGAACGAGCCGTACCCTCCGGGTTGGTCCGTGGACGATATTCGTTGGGACTACGGCGCCCCGGTGAGCGCCCTGAGCCTCCACGACAACGCGTTTCGCCTCATGGTGCGAGGCGGGCCCCAACCGGGCGAGCCGGCATGGATCAGCCTGGCGCCGCCTCTGTCGTTATATACGGTTCAGAACGAAGTGGCGACGGTGGCGGCGAACGCAGCGGGCCTCGAGCTCGATTGGCCGCCCGATGCGCGGCGGATCGAGCTTCGAGGCAGCCTGCGACCCGGTCAGGCGCGCGCCTTCTCGCTCGCCGTTCGCCACCCGGCTCTCCACGCCGCCTCGGTTCTGGATGCGATCCTGCGACGCCGCGGCATCGCCGTTCGCGATCCGCCCCGGGCACGGCATCGAGCGGCCGAAGCCGGGGAACTTAAGGCCGCCCTTGGCGGCGTCGAGCTTGCCCGGAGAACGTCTCCGCCGCTGTTTGAGATCTTGAAGATCATCAACAAGGAGAGTCAGAACCTTTACGCCGAGTTGGTGCTGCGCGAGGTCGGTCGCGTGCGCCGCCAGGTGGGCAGCCGCCAGGCGGGACTGGAGGAGTTAGGGTCCTTCCTCCGCCAGGTCGGCATCAGCCCGGAGGAATGTCAGCTTCATGACGGCTCCGGGTTGTCGCGCCTGAACCTGGTCTCGCCGGAGGCCCTCGTGAAGCTGCTCGCCCACATGTATTTTTCGGCCGACCGCGACGGATGGCTCGAAACGCTGCCCATCGGCGGCGAGGACGGCACCCTGAGCCACCGGTTTCGCGGCTCCGCCCTGGCGAACCGGGTCTTCGCCAAGACCGGCACCCTGACCCACGTGAGCGCCCTTTCGGGCTACTTGGAGACGGCGCCGGGCGTGCACCTGGCCTTTTCCGTTCTGGTGAACAATTCCGGGGTTTCGACCGCCGTGGCGCGCCGTTTCATCGACGAGCTTGTCGGAGTCCTCAGCGAATGGGGGCGGCCCGCTGCGGTCGAAGCACCTGCCCGGGAAGCGCTCCCGTAAGCTTGCCCTCCTCTGAGGACCGCTACGCCGTTCACCAGATGAGGACGAGCACCATCGGGGAGACCTCGCGTGGCGCTCCGTTCGCGGAACGGGATCCCCTCTCACCAGCAGGGCGAGGACTTCCGCCTCCACCCCTTTTTCGTACCCGCGTGCTCATTCGTTCTATCGTCAGGGTGGCGGGGCGCCGGTTCCACAGGGTGCCGTGCGGCGCACCCCAAGCCAGCCGAGAAAGGCCGCGCAGGAGACGAACCTCATGGCTCGAGGGGTTGCGCCGGGACGGGTTCGGGCACGCGCAAGCCGGCTTCGGCGGCCAACTCGCACAGGCGCTGCCAGGTGCTCGGATCGACGGGCACGCCCTTGCGGAGCCGCTCGGCCTCGGCTCGCCACTCCGGATCGCCGGCCACGAGCACCTCGTCATAGCCCTTGGCCGGAGGCGCCGATTTGACGAGCGTCACCAGATGTTCCATCCGGGCCTGGAACTCCTCAAGCGGCAGGAACCGGGCGACGTCGACGGCGAGAAACATCTGCGAGGTATTCATCAGTCGCTCAAGAATATGAAGGCCGCCGACGGCGGTGCTCATGACCCCGCCGCTCAGCACCGCGCACAGGATCTCCACCATCATGCTGAGGCCGTAACCCTTGTAACCGCCGAGCGGCATGAGCCAGCCCCGGCGCGCCGCCGCCGTATCCGTCGTCGGGACGCCGTCGCGGTCCATGGCCCAGCCCGGGGGAATGGTGGGCTCGTTATTGGCTGCCGCCTGGACGATCTTGTTCAAAGCGACGGTGGTCGTGGCCATGTCGAGCAGCCAGCCGCCCCGGCCGGAGCTCGGAACCGCCACCGAGATCGGATTCGTCCCGAGGCGCCCTTCGCGCCCCTGCCAGGGGGGCACCGAGGGCGAGGCGTTGCACATGACGATGCCGATCATGCCGTGCCGCGCGATGCGCTGGCTCCAGAATGCCGCCGCGCCGAAGTGGTTGGAGTTGCGGGCGACCACCATGCCGAGGCCGTGCTGTCGCGCCAGGCGCACCGCATGATCGCAGCAGAGGGCCGAGACGTGCTGGCCGAGGCCATGCTCACCGTCAAAGACCAGGCAGGCGCCGGACTCGGAAACCACGTGCCCCTCGGCGGCCAGGTCGATGTTGCCGGCCCGGATCTGCCGGATGTAGTGCGGGAGCAGGTGTACGCCGTGGGAGTCTACGCCGCGCAGGCTCGCCGCCACCAGAGATTCGGCCATGAGGCGGGCTTTGTCCGGCGTTAGGCCCTCCGCGCGGAGGATCTCTTCGACGAGCCGGAGCAGCTCCTCATGGCGCAGAATCACGGCGTCTTTCATTGGCGCAGCCGTGGCGGGACGTCAGGTTGGTGCAAGGTTTTCGCTTTGGGCGGTGCCAGATCCACACCGGACGCCTCCGAGCCTCCATCGCCCTACAGCGTCCGGCGTGAGAGAAGTTCCCGGGCAGATCGGCGGCCCGAATGCGAGGAAAACTGCCAACCTTCAGGCCTCGAGCTCCTTGGCGCGCTTCTTGCGGTTGCGCTTGCGCGCCAGCGCTTGCTTGACGCGACGCTTCTCGCCGGGCTTCAGGTAGTAGGAGTGACGCTTGATCTCTTTGATGATGTCCTCCTGCTGCACCTTCCGTTTGAAGCGGCGCAGGGCGCTCTCGAGGGTTTCGCCTTCCTGAATGACGACTTCAGCCAAACTCGCTATCACCCCCTCTCTGGGCAGAAATTGCTCCTTGCGGAGGATTGCCGACAGCCTTTCGTTCACACTCCGGATGAATTCGGGCTGGAGGAACCTCTACCATCATAAAGGGTTTCGCGCGCCCGTACAAGGGGAGGGCGCCGGAGCGAGGCAGAGATAAAGAGTTAAAGGAGCGGCCGATGAGCATGTATTTCAACCTGCCCAGCCTGCTAAGTGCGCTGGCGTTCGTCGCCTTAGGGCTGGGCATTTACTTTCTGGCGCTGAAGGCGGCCATCCGAACCGCACGCCAGGCGCTGGCCGCCGGTGAGGAGGCGCCCTCGGAGCTGGCCTTCGCCATTCTGGCCGGCGCGCTGGCGCTCGGCGTGAGCATCATCGTCGCGGCGGCGGTACATTGATTAGGAGCAGAAGGCCATGAACTCCAGAGAACGCGTTCTCACCGCCATCGCCCACAAAGAACCGGACCGCGTACCGATCGATCAGGGCTCGATGCGCTCGAGCGGCATCATGGCCATCGCCTACAACCGGCTCAAACGCCACCTGGGCATCGCGGACCCGCCCACGAAGGTCTACGACATGATCCAGCAGCTCGCCCAGCCGGATGGCTGGTACCTGGAGCGGTTCCACGTCGACGCCGTTGACCTCGGCCGCGCCTTCGACTCGCCCGAGCTGTGGCAAGACTGGGTGCTGCCGGACGGCTCGGAGGCGCTCGCCCCCGCGTGGTTCCGCTCGGAGCGATCCAATGGCGATCTGCTCGTGCGGGATTCCTCCGGAATCGTCATCGGCAAGATGCCCGAGGGCGCCCTCTATATCGACCAGTGTTATTGGCCCGCCTCCGGCCCCGACGGGCTGGACAACTACGAGCCGCTCGAGGAAAAGATGGCGCAGGTGACCTGGGCGGCGATTCCGACGGCGCCTTTTCATCGGCCCTTGAGTGAGGAGCATCTGGAGGAGATCGCAGGCCGGGCGCGCCGCCTGCGCGAGGAGACCGAGTACGCCATCGTGCTTCAGGTCGGCTGCAACCTCTTCGAGTGGTCTCAGTTTCTGTTCGGCATGGAGAACCTCTACTACTACCTGGTCGCGGAAAAGAAAAAGCTGGCGAAGTTCCTCGACCGGCTCACCGAGCATCATCTTGAGACGCTCGGCCGGCTCCTGCCCAGGGTGCGCGGCCTGGTCGACTTGGTGGTGATGGGCGACGACCTCGGCATGCAAAGCGGCCCGCAGCTTTCACCCGAGACCTACCGGGAGCTGTTTCTCCCCCGTCACAAGCTGATTTACGATTACGCCCGGCGGCTGAGCGGCGCTCACATCTTCATGCACAATTGCGGCGGCATTTACCAGCTCATCCCCTCGCTGATCGAAGCCGGCGTCGAGGTGCTCAACCCGGTGCAGACCTCGGCCCGTTACATGGAACCGGAGCGCCTGAAGCGCGAGTTCGGAGGCGAGATCACCTTCTGGGGCGGCGGCTGCGACACGCAGCATGTGCTGGTGCGGGGCACACCCGCCGAGGTCCGAGAGGACGTCCGGCGCCGGATGGAGATCTTCATGAAGGGCGGCGGCTTCGTCTTCACCCAGGTGCACAACATTCTGGCCGACGTGCCGCCGGAGAACGTCATCGCCATGCTTGAGGCGGCCTACGAATTCGGCCGGTACTGACTAGTACGGCCGCAGCTTGTCGGCGGCGCGGTCGCCGCCCGATACTGGGAGGGATGATGAACCCGGGGGATTTGGCCTACCTGCTGCTGGTGGTCATCTGCGGCTGGCTCGCCCTCTATCTGGACGACGACGGCGGGGGCGGCGGCAAACGGGCCCGCGTGCGGATCTAGATGCCGCGCGTCATCATTGTCGGCGGGGGACTGGCGGGACTGGCCGCGGCAGCGGCGCTCGGCGAGGCGGGCTTCGAAGTAGAGCTGCTCGAAGCCAGGCCGTTTCTCGGGGGCCGGGCAACCTCCTTCCCGTGGACGGGCCCGGATGGGGAGCCCCGGCTGATCGATAATTGCCAGCACGTCCTGCTGCGCTGTTGCGCCAACCTGCTCGATTTCTACGAACGGCTCGGCGTCGCCGGCCGGATCCGATTCTATCGCGAGTTCTACTTTATCGAGCCCGGCGGGCGCGTCTCGGTTCTCGAGGGCGGTCGGCTGCCGGCCCCCTGGCACCTCGGCCCGTCGTTTCTGGGCGTCAAATTCCTCAAACTGCAAGATAAGGTGGCCGTCGTGCGGGCGCTGGCCGCCGTCCGAGGCGAATACCGCGAGCGCGAGGAGCTGGATCGGATGACGATGCTCGCCTGGCTGGAGGAGAAGCGGCAAACCCGCCGCGCCATCGAGCGGTTCTGGCGTCAGGTGCTGGTAAGCGCGGTCAACGAAGAGCTGGATCGCATGGGGGCGCGCTACGGCTTGCAGGTGATGTGGCTCGGCTTGTTGGCCTCGGCCGACGGCTATCAGATGGGCGTTCCGGCCATCCCGTTGGGCGAGCTGTACCGGGCCGAGGCCTGGAACAGGATGGAACGGGTCCGGCTGCGGATGCGCGCTGCGGTCGATCGCGTCATCTTCCGGAGCGGGCGCGCCGGCGGGGTGGCAAGCGGAGGGGAAACGGCGACGGCAGACTTCTACATTCTGGCGGTGCCGTTCGAGCGGCTTGCCGGGCTGGCCCCCGAGCTCGGCATGGATTTCGCCGGCTGGGAGCATTCGCCGATCACCGGCATCCATCTTTGGTACGACCGGCCGGTGACCGACCTGCCTCACGCCACGCTGCTCGACCGCACGATCCAGTGGTTTTTCAATAAAGCCGACGGGCGCTATCTCCAGGTCGTCGTCAGCGCCTCAAGAAAGCTGCTCGAGATGGCGCGTTCGGAGCTGATCGAGCTCGCGCACGGCGAGCTGGCCGAATTTCTCCCCGCCGTTCGATCGGCGCGGCTCGAGCGGGCCCACGTCATCAAGGAGGTTCACGCGACCTTCTCGGCCTTGCCGGGCCTCGAGGCGCTGCGTCCTCCGACGCGCACGGCCTTCGAGAACCTGTTTCTGGCCGGTGACTGGACGCGCTCGGGCTGGCCGCCGACGATGGAGGGCGCTGTACGCAGCGGTTATCTGGCCGCCGAGGCGATCGCCGCCGCCTCCGGGCGCCCCTTGCGATTCTTGAAGCCGGATCCGGCCTGAGACGGCCGCAGTCCTCACGGGGCTCTGCGATACTAGAGACATGCGGAGAAGGGTGGCGCTTGTGTTCGTCGCGTCCGCTCTGGTTTTTCCGGCTCTGCCGGCGGCGGGCAAGGAGCCGATGACCACGCTTCGCGTCGAGGTGACCAATCACAAGGAGCAGCCGGTGGCGCGGGCGAGCATCACGCTGAGGTTCGAGGAGGGCCGCTCGCTAAAGAAGCTCGGCAAGAAGGTCCGGCGGCACTGGGAGACGCGGACCAACCAGCAGGGGGTAGCCACGTTCCCTCCCATTCCTCAAGGCACGGTGCTGCTGCTTGTGATCGCCGATAATTACCAGACCTACGGCGAGCGCCTGGAGCTGAACGAAGAGGAGAAGACGGTTCAGGTGAAGCTCAACCCGCCGCAGCCGCAGTACTCGGCTCACTGAAGCGGGGCGTCCTCAGTCGGGCACGGCGGCGATCGCGTCGATTTCAATTCGCGCGTTGCGCGGCAGGCGCGCCGCCTCGATGGTAGCGCGCGCCGGGGGATTGGCGGGAAAATACCGGGCCAAGACCTCGTTCATGCGGGCGAACTCGTCCATGTCGCATAGATAGACGGTAAGTTTCAGCACGTCGCCGAGCGTGGCGCCGCAGGCCTCAAGCAACGCTTTCAGGTTTTCCAGCACACGTTCGGTTTGCGCCTCGATGCCGCCGCCGACCAACTCGCCGGTGGCGGGGTCAATCGGAATCTGCCCGCTCAGATACGCCGTCCCGCGGCAGATGACCGCCTGGGAATACGGCCCGATGGCCGCCGGGGCCTTCTCGGTGGTGATGATCTTCTTGGTCATGAACGGTTGGCTCCATTCGCAGGGTTCCGACGATCTCGCTTGCGCGGCTGACGCCCTGCTCGGCCAGGAAGCGATCGAGCTGGCGTGCGATGCGGACGGTGGCTGCCGGGTCCCAAAAGTTCGCCGTGCCGACCTGGACGGCGCGGGCGCCGGCCACCAGGAACTCGGCGGCGTCCTCGCCGGTGGCGATTCCGCCGATGCCGATCACGGGGATAGAGACGGCCTGAGCCGCCTCCCAGACGAAGCGCAGGGCGATCGGTTTGACGGCGGGGCCGGAGAGCCCCCCAAAGCCGGCGCCGAGGCGCGGTCGGCGCTTCCGGGCGTCCACGGCCAGGGCGATGACGGTGTTGATGAGGGAGACGGCGTCGGCGCCGGACTCCTCGGCCGCCCTCGCCAGCGGCGCGATCGAGGCCACGTTCGGTGATAGCTTTACGATCAGGGGGCGCCGGGCGGCCCGTCGAGCCGCGCCGACCAGGCGCCCGAGCAGCGCCGGGTCGCTCGAAAAGTAGATGCCCCCGTGCCGCGTGTTCGGACAAGACACGTTCAACTCGTAGCCGGCCAGCCCTTCGGCGTCTTCGAGCACCCGCAACACCTCGACGTAGTCCTCAATCGAGTAGCCGAAGATGTTGGCGAACACCGCTACGCCCAGCTTGCGAATCCGGGGCAGCTTGTCGCGGACGAAAGCCCGCACGCCGATATTCTGCAAGCCGATGGAGTTGACCATGCCCGAGGCGGTCTCGTAGATCCTGGGCGGCGGATTGCCGGCGATCGGCTCGCGCGACAGGCCCTTGACGATGAAGCCGCCGAGCCAGCGCCAGTCGACGAGGCCTTCAAACTCGACCCCGTAGCCGAAGGTTCCGCTGGCGGCCAGCACGGGACTGCGAAGTCGAATGCCGCACAAGCTGGTTTCCAGGCGCGCCGTCGCCATCGCCGTTGTCGTCCAGTCTAGCGCAGCCGGCGAGAATGTCCTGCTGCGGCGGCAGGGCTACGGCGGGGCTCCTAATCGGCCGATAAGAGAAGACGTGGAGGCCTGCGCGCGTTCCAGCCAGACCCCGATGCGTCCCCGCCGGTTCCGCTCCCTGGCCACGAAGTACTCGGCCTTCACCGCGGCGCTGCTGGGCTATGTGATGTTCCTGTTCGTCGCCTACGACGTGGCTCGGGGCAACCTCGACCTTGACAAGACGCTGATCCTCTTTGTCGGCTCGGTGTTGGTGGCGATCGCCATCGCCGCCTTCACCAGCCGCGCGCTCGGCCGCCCGCTCGAGCATCTGCGCGACGGCATCCAGGCGGTTTCCGAAGGGCGGCTGGAGACGATCCGGGTCAGCCGCACCGGAGACGAGATCGAGTATCTCGGGGAAAGTTTCAACGCGATGATCCGGGCTTTGGCCCGGTCGCAGGCGGAGATCCGGCAGTATCAGGAGCAGCTTGAAAGACGCATCCAGGAGCGCACGGCGGCGCTCGAGCGGGCTACGGCGCAGGCGCTCGCCGCCAGCCGGGCCAAGAGCGAGTTCCTGGCCAACATGTCCCACGAGTTGCGCACGCCCATGACCGGCGTGCTCGGCATGCTGGACATGGTGCTGGAGAGCGGCCTTCAGCCCGAGCAGCGCGAACAACTGCTGACGGCAAAAACGTGCGCGGTCTCGCTGCTGGCCCTGCTGAACGACATTCTGGATTTGTCGAAGATCGAGGCCGGCAAGATGGTGCTCGAGGAGGTCCCCTTCGACGTGCGCCGGGCGGTGGCCGAGAGCATGGACGCGATCCGGCCCCAGGCCCGCGCCAAGGGTCTGGTGTTGCGCACGGCGATCGAAGGCGGCTCACCGGCCTGGGTCGTCGGTGACCCGATGCGCTTCCGGCAGATCCTGAATAATCTGCTGAGCAACGCAGTAAAGTTTACGCTGGAAGGGCGCGTCGAGTTGCGCCTGCGACGGGCGGGCGACGGCGACACTGCCCCGCTGCTCATCGAGGTCTCCGACACCGGCGTCGGCATTCCCGCCGACAAATTGAGCGCCATCTTCGAGGAGTTCACCCAAGCCGACGGCTCCACGGCCCGGAAGTTCGGCGGCACCGGTCTGGGGCTCGCCATCACGCGGAAGCTGGTGCGGATGATGGGCGGCGAGATCACGGTGGAAAGCGAAGTCGGCAAAGGCAGCACCTTCCGCGTGGAGCTGCCCCTGCGGGAGATCGCCGGGCCGCCGGGGGCGGAGCCGGCCGCGGCGGCCGAGGGCGCGCTTTCGCCGGAGCAGGGGGCCGCGAAGGCGGCCATTCTCGTCGTGGAAGATAACCTGATCAACCAGCGCGTGGTGGCGGCCATGCTCAAACGCGAGGGCTATCGGGTCGAGACCGCAGTCCACGGCGGCGAGGCGATCGAAGCGCTCGATCGCGTGCGACCGGACCTGATTCTCATGGACGTTCAGATGCCTGTGGTCGACGGACTCGAGGCCACCCGTCGCATTCGCGCCAACCCGCGCTGGAGGCAGGTACCGATCATTGCGCTGACCGCTCATGCCATGGCCGGCGATCGCGAGCTGTGCCTGGCCAGCGGCATGGACGACTACCTCACCAAGCCGGTGAACCGGACGCAGCTTCTGGCGGCCGTCGAAAAACACCTGGCCGCGGCGGCTTCAACCTCCTAGCCGGTCGGCCGCCTCCGAGACGGTCTGCCAGGTCGAGCGCACGTCCTCCTCGGTGGTGGCGATGTGGCCGACCGCGAACCGGATTACGTAACGGCCCTTCAGAACGGTGTGCGACAGGTAGGCGCGGCCGGTGGCGTTCACTGCCTCGAGCAGGCGCCGGTTGTCTTCGTCGTCGCTCTTCAGGCGGAAACAGACCACCGACAGCGGCGCCGGCGCCGCCAGCTCGAAGCGCGGGTCGGCGGCAATCCAGCCGGCGAACTCCTGCGCCCAGCCGATGTGCCGACGGATGATCTCGGCGACGGCCCGCCGGCCGAAATAGCGCATGATGAACCACAGCTTCAGCGCGCGGAACCGGCGGCCGAGCGGCACGCCGTAGTCCATCAGATTCACCACGCGGCTGTCCTCGGCCGTACGCAGGTATTCGGGGACGACGGAGAAGGTGCGTCGCAGCAGGTCCGGGTGAGCGGTGTAGAGAACGCTCAAGTCAAGGGGCGTGAAGAGCCACTTGTGGGGGTTGACCACCAGCGAGTCGGCGTGCTCGGCTCCGGCCAGCACCCAGCGCAACTCCTCGGCCACCGCCGCCGCCCCGCCGTAGGCGGCGTCGACGTGGAGCCACAGCCCGTAGCGCTCGGCGACGGAGGCGATCTCGGCCACCGGATCGATGCTGGTGATCCCTGTCGTCCCCACGGTGGCGCAAACGCAGAAGGGCGTTCGTCGCTCGGCCAGGTCCCGCCGAACGGCCTCCTCGAGCAGATCGACCCGCATGCGCCCGGCCTCGTCCACGCCGATCTTGCGTACATTGTCCAAGCCGATGCCCAGCACCATGGCGCCTTTTTCGATGGAGGAGTGGGCCAGCTCGGAGGTGTAGAGCGTGAGCGGCAGCGTCTGACCGCGGCGCCTCACCTCCGGGTCGGCGCGGAAACGGGCGGCGGCGATGGCGTGCACGGCGTTGAGCGAGGCCGTGTCGTGGATGACGCCGAAAAACCGATCCGGCAGGCCCAGCCATTGGCGCAGCCAGTCGAGCGTGACCTGCTCGAGCTCGGTCGAGGCGGGCGAGGTCTTCCACAGCATGCCGTTCATGTTCAAGGCCGCGATGAGCGCCTCGGCGAGAATGCCCGGCGGCGAGGCGGAAACGGAAAAATAGGCGTGGAAGCGGGGATGATTCCAGTGCGTGACGGCGGGCAGGATCCGGCGCTCGAAGTCCTCGAAGATCGCCTCCATCGGCTCGCCTTCCTCCGGCGCCGCCGCCGGGAGCCGCGAAGCAAGCTCGCCGGGCTCGACCTGCGCCAGCACCGGATAGTCGCGGATGTGCTCGAGATAATGCGCGATCCAGTCGACGATGCGGTGGCCCCAGTGGCGGAACTCCTCCGGTGACATGTTCAGTTTCATGAGGGCTGTATCCTGAATGGACCCGTTCTTCAGGGTATACAATTGTTGGCGCAATCGACATCAGGAAGGAGCGTATGGAGAGGCAAACCGGACTCACCCGAAGGGCCCTACTGAAGACGGCAGGCAGCGCGCCCGCCTTCGGCATCCTGCGCGCGCAGTCGCGCGGCGGCAAGGACCGGCTCAAGGCGGGCGTGGTGGGCTGCGGCGGCCGCGGCACGGGAGCCGTCTTTGATCTGCTCAGCGGCAACCCGAACGTCGAACTCACGGCCATGGCCGACATCTTCGAGGACAAGCTCGAGCAGTCGCTCGCCCGGCTGCGCGATCCGACCGGCCGCTTTGCCGGCATTCAGGACCGGATCAAGGTTCCGCCCGAGCATCACTTCGTCGGCTTCGACGCCTACAAGAAGCTGCTCGCCACCGATATCGACATCGTGCTGCTCACCACCCCGCCCGGCTACCGTCCGGAGCACTTCGAGGCCGCGGTCGAGGCGGGCAAGCACATCTTCGCCGAAAAGCCGTTTGCCACCGATCCGGTCGGCGTGCGCCGGGTGCTGGCCGCCTCGGAAAAAGCCGCTCAAAGGCGTCTCACCGTCATGTCCGGAGCGCAGAAACGATCGGATCCGGTGACGCTTGAAGTGATCGACCGGATCCGCAACGGCGAAATCGGCGACGTGGTGGCGGCGCACGTGCGCTACCTGAGCGGGCCGGTAATGCATGCCAAGCGGCGCGAGCCGGGTTGGGGCGACATGGAGTGGCAACATCGCAACTGGTACTCCTTCCTGTGGCTGTGCGGCGATCAGATCGTCGAGCAGCACTTCCACAACATCGACATCGTGAACTTCCTTCTCGGCGCGCACCCCGAGCGCGTGGTGGCAAGCGGCGGAGCGGCCTGGCGGCCTCGCGAGTCGCTCTACGGCAACATCTACGACCACATGAGCGCGGAGTTCGTCTACTCGAACGGCGTGCGGATGTTCAGCCACTGCCGGCAGTACCCGCAGGGCTGCTACCGCGAGGTGAGCGAGCTCATTATCGGCACCAAAGGCAGCATTCAACTGCCCCAGATGCGACGGCCCGGCGACGTCAATCCCCAGGTGAAAGAGCACATCGACATGGTCAACAGCATTCTCGGCACGGGGCCCTACATCAATCACGGCAAGGAGGTGGCCGAGAGCACGCTCACCTGTATCATGGCGCGCGAATCCGCCTACTCGGGCCTGGAGATCACCTGGGAGATGATTATGGCCTCCAAGCAGGATCTTCAGCCCAAAGCCTTCGGCTACGACCTGAAGATGGACGAGCCGCCGCTGCCGGTTCCCGGGCAGTACAAATTTATCTGATTTATCTCGGGCATCCCGGCAAAGGACTTCCTTTACCGGCGAAACCGATGTATAATTGGCTTGCCTCTGGGAAATGAGGGAAAGCCTACGCAAGGAGGGTTCCGATGGCAAACGTAAGGCTCTCCATTGCACTTTTGGTCATTACGGCGGGTGTGGCGTTTGCGCAGGGTGAGCGCGCCACCATCACCGGGACGGTGACCGATTCGACGCAGGCAGTCGTGCCGGGCGCCTCCGTGGTGGCCCGCAACGTTGCCACCAACGTCACCCACCGCGCCGAAACCAACAGTGCCGGCATTTACGTGATCCCGGCCTTGCCGCCGGGTACGTACGACCTCACCGTGGAAAAGCCCGGGTTTCGGGCTTTCCGAGCGACCAATATTCCGCTTTCGGTTGGCCTGACGGTGAAGGTGGACGTGCAGCTCGAAGTGGGCCAGGTGACCGAGACGGTTCAGATCACCGCCACGGCGGTGCAGCTTGAAACGCAACGGGTGAGTCTGGGCAAGACGGTGGAGACGCGCCGGGTGGTCGAGCTGCCCCTGCTCGGTCGCGATCTGCGGCAACTGGCCGCGCTGGCGCCCGGCGTGATTCCCACACGCGGGCAGGTCGGCGCCGGCGGGGACGCGATCGGCACGGCCGGCAACGCCCGGATCTCAGGCGGCCTGGCGATGCAGAACGCGATCCTGATGGACGGCGGCGATACGCGCGGCTTCACCTCGAGCGGACAATCGTATGCCTTTCCGCTCGAATCGGTGGCCGAGTTCAAGATCGAAACGGCGACCTACTCCTCGGAATTCGGCCGGGCCGGCGGCGGTGTCGTCAACGTGGCCTCGCGCTCCGGCACCAACGAATTCCACGGCGTCGTCTACGAGTTCCTGCGCAGCGACAAGCTGAATGCCAACTCCTGGTCCAACAATCGCAACCGGGTGGCGCGCCTGCCGTTCCAGTACAATCAGTTTGGCGCGGCCGCCGGCGGACGCATTGTGCGCGACCGGACGTTCTTCTTCGGCAACTACGAGGGGATCCGGCAGGGCTCCCCGCAGTCGTTCTTGAGCACGGTGCCGCTGCCGGAGTGGAAGCAAGGCGACTTCAGCGGCGCCCGGGACCGCACCGGCAGCCAGATCGTCATTTACGACTACCTGACCACGCGGCCCAATCCGGCTGCGCCCGGCACCTATATTCGGGATCCGTTCCCGAACAACCGGATTCCGGCGAACCGGATTCACCCGATCTCGACCAACGTGGCCAAGTACTGGCCGGATCCGAACCGGCCCGGCGAGCAGTTCGGGCAGGTGAACAACTATTTCCGCTCGGGGAAGAACGTCAATAACAGCGACATCTGGTTCTCGCGAATCGATCATGTCTTCAGCGACAAGCACCGGATGTTCGGGCGCTTTGGCGGCTCCCAGAACGAGGCCTATCTGAAGGGCCTGATCGACATCGCTTTCCCGGGCGGCACCTGGAGTTCGAATCCGACGCGCAATGCCGGCATCAGCCTGACGTCGGCGTTTTCGCCCAGCCTGCTCGGCGAGTTTCGAATCTCCTACACGCGGCTGAATTTTAACCGCTACCCGGTGAGCGAGGGATTCGACTTGACCACGCTCGGCTTCCCGGAAAGCCTGGCCAAGGTCGTCACCTATCGCCAGTTCCCCGAGATCCTTGTGCAGCAGTACGCCACCGGCACCGGCCTCGCCGTGGCGGTCTTCGGCGCCAACGAGGTGGGAAATCTGGGCGTCGGCCAGACGGGCGGCAACAGCAAGAGCCAACACCCGCAGGACACCTGGCACGGGCTCTATCACGTGACGCTGGTGCGGGGCCGACACAACATGAAGTTCGGCGTCGATCTCCAGCGCATGAAAATGGCGGCGTTCCTGTCGCGCAACTCCGGCGGCCAGTTCGTCTTCGATCGCGTCTACACCCAGGGTCCGAACCCGGCGGTGACGGCGATCAACTCCGGTCACGGCTTTGCGAGTTTCCTGCTGGGCGTGCCGATTTCCGGCAGCATCGAGACGACGCCGTATATGTATCTGGTCCAGCGCTACAACTCCTTCTACATCCAGGACGACTGGCGCATTACGCCGCGGCTGACGTTGAATCTCGGCTTCCGCTATGAGTACATCTCGCCGTATGCCGAAAAGTTCGGCGCCATCGGGTACTTCGATCCGTTCGAGACCGAGCCGCAGACCGGAATGAAGGGCATCTTCAAATGGGTGCCGCCCGGCGGCTATCACCGCGACCCGCAGTACTGGACGCCGGCGCCGCGCCTGGGCATCGCCTATCAAGTGAGCCCGAACATGGTGATCCGCGTGGGCGCGGGAATTCTCAACGCCGCCAACAACGGCCTGAACGCCGCGGCCACCGACTTCGGCACCGGTCTGTTCACCACCAACGCGCTGTCGCTTGGGCCGCCGAATCCGATTCCGTTCACCCCGCCGGTGGGCGGTTCCTGGTCGAACCCCTTCGCTGCGGGCTTCGTCTTTCCGGAGAAGGGCAAGACGACGTTCGTCGGGCAGAACATCCGGGTCGACTTCCGCGACAGTCCGCACGCCTACATCGGCAACTGGACGCTATCGATTCAGCGGCAATTGAACGCCGAGACGCTGGCCGAGGTCGGCTACGTCGGAAGCAAGACGACCCACCTGTTCTGGAACCGCATGGAGAACGCCAATGACCCGATCCTTCTTCAGCAGTGGGGCCGTCAGTTGCTTGACGTCGTGGAGAACCCCTTCTTCGGCAAGTTCCAGGGCGGCATCGGCGCCTTCCGGACCATCCAGCGGCGGCAACTGCTGCGGCCGTTCCCGCACTACCAGCAGATTCTGGCGGTGCGGCGGCCCTACGGCGACGCGCACTACCACAGCATGATCGCCCGCTTGGAGAAATCCTTCAGCCGCGGCTATACGGTCTCGGTGGCTTACACCCTGTCGAAGTTGATCGCCTCGACGGCTGAGTCCAACTCCTGGGTGATCGGGCCGTCGAACGCCCTCTACGACCCGAAGTACAATCGGGGCCTGGACGCCAACGACACACCGCACCGGCTGGTGTTCAGCCACCTCTGGGAGCTGCCGTTCGGCATCGGCAAGTCCTACCTTTCGCAAGGAATCCTCGCGCGGGTGTTGGGCAACTGGCAGTTCTCCGGCATCACCGTGATTCAGGCCGGTCGGCCCATTCTGATCAGCGCGCCGGACAACACCGGACTGCTCGAGTTCTCCTACACGAACGGCCGGGCGGACCGGCTCAAGAGCGGAGTGATCGACAACCCCACGAAGACCAAGTGGTTCGATACGAGTGCGTTCCGGCCGGCGGCGGCCTTTACGGTTCCGACCGACAGCTTGAGCCAGCCGGATCTGCGCACCCCGTGGCGCTACGCCTGGAACTGGGCGTTCTTCAAGAACAACCTGATCGGCGAACGCTACAACGTGCAGTTCCGCGCCGAGTTTTTCAACATCTTCAATCAGCCGCAGTTCGACGTTCGCGGCGCGGCCACTGACGTGACCAACCCGTTGTTCGGCCAGATCATCGAAGGCGGCGGGCAGCGCAACATCCAGTTCGGCATTCGCGTGGTCTTCTAAGGCCGAGGCGGCCGGCGGGGAGTCACGCCCCGCCGGCCAGATGCTCGTACGCCTCGCCGGTTTCGAGGCGCGGGTCTTCGATTGCGCCGCCGAGGGTGAAGTGGTACAGGCTTTGCCAGCTTGTGTCGCGGAGGCCGGCGAGCTCGTGCAGGGCGTCGTCAAAGAAGCAGCCGATGCCGGTGGCCCGGATGCCCTCGGCTTCGGCTTCCAGATAGAGAACCTGGCCGATCAAACCTGCCTCCCAGAACAGGCGGCGATACATCGGAGCGCCGGCTGAAGCGAGCGCCGCCTCGAAGTCGGCGAGCATGGCTGCCGCGAAGACGCCGTCGGAGGCAATTTCCTGGTGGCAAGCGATAGTTCGCGCCGCGCGGCGCGTATCGCCCTTCTCGAGCAGATAGAGGGGTAGCGGCTCCGGGCAGCCGTCGGGGCGGCGCCAGAGGAAACCCGGCCTCAGGGAGCGGCGCAGGTTCTCCTCATGGGCCGGATCGCGCACGAGCGCATACAGACCGGCTTCGAGACCTTCGACGCGATGAACGAAGAGGATCAGCGACAGCCACGGCCGCCAGGGCAGGACATCGAACGGCATGGGCGTGGCGGCCGGGAGGATGCGCAACAGGATGCGGTAGAAGGCGTCGCGGTCGATCCGTGTGGTCGCATCCATCGCCACGGCGCTGCGCCGCTGCCGAATGAGGCGCCCGGCCGCGAGACCGCGATCGGGCAGATGCAGCGTCTGTTGCGCCGGCGTCCGGTCCGGGTAGACGAGGCCCGGGCTTTCGGTCGCCTCCTCCACCTCGTCAATGACCGGCCAGTGATGGTGAGCGGTGCTGAGGCGATTCGGCTCCCCGCACCAGGCCGAGCCGCCAAGCGAAGCGGGGGGGAAAGGCAGGACGACGGTGCGGTCGCGCGGCGCCACCGCGAGCAAGCACCCGGCTCGCTCGGCTTCGATGCCTCGCTGCCGGTCGATGCCGAGCAGGGCCGCCAGATTCGATGTGCTCACGGAATCATCGAGACGCGCTCTCCAGCCCAGGGCGGCTGCCGACAGGGCAACCGCGCCGATCGCGTGGCCGAGATCGAGCTCGGAATACCGGAAGGCGCGTTCGCCGTATTTCCAGGCCTCTCGCCAGTGAATCGAGGTCAGGCCGAGCAGAACCAGCTTCGCCTCCGGCCAGTGGCGCAGCGTGCGCAGGCGCTCGAGTCCGTGGATCTCGGGCGCGTAGTGGTAGACGCCGGCCTCCTGGGAAAGGCCTGGCACGGCAGGCGCAACTAGATAGGCCTCGGTCGGATGGAGATTGCCGCTCGAGGGGTTGACGCGCAGCGCCCACCGCTCGAGCACGCGCCCGCTGCGGTCGCGGATCCGCTTCCAGGCCGAGAGCGCCAGGCTGTAATAGAACAGCCGGCTAACCCAGTCCGCATCGAGCGGCCGCGGCGGCCCGGGCGCTTCAAAGAGCGCGTCATAGCTCGGTCCAGGCTCCTCAACGGGGAGCCGGAGGCGGGCAACTCCGGCCCCCTCGTACCGCCGGTACGGATCCGGTTGCGTGGCCCAATCCAGGTACCCGAGGGAACGGGCGTAGCGGTGCAGGTGATGCTTGGTGCGCTCGTGATAGGCGCGGACGGCGGCAATTCTCGCGTCGCTCAATCCGCTTCAGGGTTCGATCCGTGTACCGAGAACGTCGAGGAACTTCCTGAGCCACGCCGGGTGCGCCGGCCAGGCCGGGGCGGTCACGAGCGTTCCGTCGACATGGGCCTGGTCGATCGGGATGTCGGCGTAGCGGCCGCCGGCGCGCTCAAGATCGGGCGCCACGGCCGGATAGCAACTGCACGTTCTGCCCTCGACGACGCCCGCCGCCGCCAGCACCTGGATGCCGTGGCAGATGGCCGCGATGGGCTTGCCCGCTCCGGCGAAGTGACGGACGATCTCAAGCACCCGGGGATTCAGCCGAATGTATTCAGGCGCCCGGCCGCCGGGAATCACCAGCGCATCGTAGCCGGCCGGGGCGATCTCATCGAAGGTGGCGTTGAGCGTGAAGTCGTGCCCCCGCTTTTCGGTGTAGGTCTGATCCCCCTCGAAGTCGTGGACGGCGGTCCGCACCTTCTCACCCGCTTTCTTGTTCGGGCAGACGGCGTGCACCGTGTGGCCGACGGCGAGCAAGGCTTGAAACGGCACCATCACCTCGTAGTCCTCGACGAAATCGCCGACCAGCATCAAGATTCTCTTGGCAGCCATGTCGCATTAGCCTCCTCGCGAGAAAGCATAGCGGGGCTCGTTGCCGGGTTTCCACTTGATGTTGCAGCCGAGGCTGGGCTTCTGCACCGACGGCGCCGGACGTCCCTCGAGTACCGCGTCGATGGCGGCCCTCAGATCGCGCCCGGTGACCGGTATGCCGTTGCCCGGCCGGCTGTCGTCGAGCTGGCCCCGGTAGACCAGCCTCCGGTTTTCATCGAAGACGTAGAAGTCGGGCGTGCAGGCGGCCGCGTAGGCCTTGGCCGTCTCCTGGGTTTCGTCGTAGCAGAAGGGGAAATTGAAGCCGAGCTCCTCGGCCATCCGCTTCAGGCTTGGCGGCGCATCCATCGGATAGGCCGCGGCGTCGTTGGAGGAGATCGCCACGATCCCCACGGACTTGGCGGCGTAGTCGCGACCCAGCCGGGCGAGCTCCTCCTGCACGTGAACGACGTAGGGACAGTGCCGGCAGATGAACATCACCAGCAGGGCCTTCTTTCCGGCAAACGTGTCAAGCGAAATCGTCTTGCCTGTCACGACGTCCGGCAGTTGGAAGTCGGGCGCCGGCGCTCCCAATTCGAGCAACATCGTCGACGGAGTAGCTGCCATCGATTCCTCCTCGCAAAGCTCGAGCCGCACCCAGCGGGGCGCAGCCGTGGACTGGACCCTACCATTGTGCCTCACTGCGTCGAGCCGAGCAGCGGTCGCGGCCTGCTACCGTAGAAAGCATCCGCATGATGATCGTCCTGCTCGTGCGCGCCATGCGGCCCAGGCAGTGGGTAAAGAACGCCTTCGTGCTGGCGCCGCTCGTGTTCGGCCGCCGGCTGACCGATCCGGCCGCCGTGGCCGACGGACTGCTCGCCACGGCGGCCTTTTGCCTTTTGGCCGGCGCTTTATATATCGTCAACGACTTGATCGACGCGCCGCGCGATCGCCTGCATCCGGAAAAACGCCGCCGCCCGATTGCCTCCGGCGCGCTGCCTGTTTCAACCGCCATCCTCGGGGCTGCCTCGGCGGCGGCGCTCGCTCTTGGGATCTCGCTCCGGTTGAGCGCCGGGTTCCTGGCGGTCGCGGGCGCCTACGCCGGTCTGACGCTCCTCTACAGCGCGTTCCTAAAGACGGTGGTGATCGTCGATGTGATGGCGATCGCGACCGGTTTCGTGCTGCGCGTCCTCGGCGGGGCGGTGGCGATCGGCGTCGAGGCGTCCCACTGGCTGCTGATCTGCGCGTTCGTGCTGGCGCTGTTTCTTGGTTTCGCGAAACGACGGCAGGAGTTGTTGCAGGCCGACGACGGCGCCCCCGCTCAGCGGCAGGTGCTGGGCGAATACTCCGTGGGCCTGCTCGAGCAGATCAAGCTGGTGCTCATGGGCACTGCGGTCGTCTGCTACATGTTCTATGCCGTGGCGCCCGAGACGGTCGCGCGCTTCGGCACCGACAAGCTCCTCTACGGCACCGTCTTCGTCTTCTACGGTCTGATGCGCTATCTGTTGCTGCTCGACCGGCCGGGAGCCGGGGAAAACCCCGGGGATGTGGTGCTTCGCGACCGGCCGCTCACCGTCGCCGTCGCCGGCTGGGTGCTTTACAACACTGCGGTGATCTACGGCGGCGCCTTGCGCGAGCTGCTAGGGAACTGGTGGGAGAGCCTGCGCTGAAGCGCCTGCCGCCGCGGCGGATCCGGTAGGATTGAGAGAGCTCAATTCCCCTCGAAATGACCCGCGCGCGATGAGCAACCCGGTAGCGTCCGTCGGACAGCCTGCAACAGCCGGCCTGCGTGCGACCGCCGTCCGCCTGTTTCTGACCTGCTGGATCGTCTATACGCTTCATTTCGCCTCGAACACGGTTCGCGAGATCTATCTGGCGCTGGCGATCGGCGATCGCTTCTCGTTTCGCGTCGACGAATACCAGGGTCTGCACCCGGACCTGTTCGAAAAACCGGGCTACGGCTGGCATATCAACTCCAATCCCGGCGTGTCGATGGTGGCGGCGGTTCCCTACGCGCTGCTGCGCCCGGCCATCGACGCCGCCGTCCGGCGGGTGAACCAGGCCCGGGCGTCCTCCGGCGTGCGCGAGCCGCCGGTGTACGAATCGCCCTGGCCGATGGCTCGCGAATTCTATGCCGAAGCGTGGCGGCGCGGCTTGGACGTCAAGTTCGGCCTGGCCGCATTCGTCATGCAGAGCCTGGCGATGGCGCCGAGTTCGGCCGGAGGCGTCGTGTTAATGTTCCTGCTGCTGGCGCGCCTGTTCGGCTCGCAAACGACGGCGCTTTGGCTGGCCCTGCTTTACGGCTTCGCCACCCCGGTTTTCTTCCGCACCGGTTACCTGAACCACAACCTGATGCTCGGGCACTTCGTCTTTTTCGGGCTGCTGCTCGTGTGGAACCCGGCAGGCATGTTTTCCTGGAGCCTTCCAACGCGCACGTTCCTGGCCGGGGCCACGGGCGGCGCGGCGGTGCTGTTCGACTACTCCGGCGTGGTGTTCCTGCTCGGCTTGTTCCTCTACGCCGTCCTGCGGCGGGGGCCGGACGTCGAGGCGACGCCGGTGCGCACGGCCCTCTGGTACGCGCTCGGCGCCGCCGGGCCGATTCTGCTGTTGTGGTTCTACCAGTGGCGCAGTTTTGGCCATCCTTTCTACCCGGCCCAGCACTGGATGCCGCCGGTGGCCTGGAAAGATCAGGGCTATCACGGCATGGGGACGCCGCAACCGGATCTGTTTGTCGCGCTCGGCTTTGACTACCGGTTCGGACTGTTTCCCTCCGGGCCGCTGTTTCTGTTCGCGCTGGCCGGACCCTGGTTCAACCGCCGCGGCCGCCGGCTGCTCGCCGGGCGGGAGATGGCGGTTCTGGCCGGCCTCTCGCTCGGCTTGTGGCTGTTTGCGAGCGGCATCCACTATACGCGCCTCCAGTTCAACACCGGCATCCGCTACCTGGCGCCCGCCTTTCCGCTGCTGTTCGTGCTGGCCGCCCCGGCGCTGGCGCGCCTGCCGCGGCGGATCGTCTATTTCTGTTCGGTGGCGGCGCTCGCGCATTCCTGGTGTCTGGCCATGTACCGCGACGTCGAGCGCGGCCTGGGACTGGCCGAGCCTTTGGTGCGCGTCCTGACCGGGGGCTTTCAACTGCCCGTCCTGACGGTGCTCTCCCGCATGAAGGGCGCCTACGGCGACTATTTCGCCGAGGGCGTCTCGCCCTTGCCGCTGTTCGCCCTGGCGGCCGCCGCGATCTATGGTCTCTGGAGGTGGGCTCCGGGCTCGCCGCCGCTCGAGGTGGGCAGCGACGCCGCACCGGTCGCCCGGGCGTCCCGAAGCGGCCCGCCAACGCTTTGCTAGGATAAGCAATAACCTGTTGCGCATCGGGATTCACACCTCCATTCAGGGATCGATTGACAAAGCGGCAATGCGGGCGGCGGAGCTGGGCGCCAACACCTTCCAGATCTTTTCAGCCAGCCCGAGGATGTGGCGCGCCCGCATGCCCTCACCCGAGGAGATCGCGCGGCTGCGCGCACTCCGAGAACGGTACGACCTGAACCCGCTGGTCGTGCACGACAACTATCTGATCAACCTTGCGGCGGCCGATGCCGGACTCAGGCAGCGCTCAGTGGCGGCCTTTCGCGGGGAGCTGGAGCGCGCGGCGGCGATCGGGGCGGAGTATCTGGTGGCGCACCCCGGCAGCTTTGCGGGCCAATCGCTCGAGGAGGCGATCGAGCGGGTGGCCGAATCGATCGCCGAGGCGGCGCGCGGCCTGGCGCTCGACGGGGTTGTGCTGCTACTTGAGAACACCGCCGGTTCGGGCGCCGCGCTCGGCAGCCGCTTCGAGGAGCTGGCCGAGATCCGCCGGCGCGTCGCCTCCCGGGCGGAGCTGGAGATCGGCTACTGTCTGGATACGGCGCACTGCCTGGCCGCGGGCTACGACGTGGCCACCGCCGCCGGGCTCAAGACGACGCTCGAAGAGGCCGACCGGGTGCTCGGGCTCGAACGCGTGCGCGTGATCCACAGCAACGACTCGAGGGCGCCGCTCGGCTCGCGCGTCGACCGCCACGCCCACATCGGCCAAGGCCACATCGGCGCCGACGGCTTCCGCCGCATTCTGTCGCATCC
>Ga0197142_1000267_pt1 | contig 47897 bp, 51 predicted proteins | sample GBS60_MetaG_FD_148614 | JGI IMG/M metagenome (GOLD analysis project Ga0197142, IMG submission 148614) | Sediment microbial communities from Great Boiling Springs, Gerlach, Nevada, United States - GBS 60_MetaG | ecosystem: Environmental > Aquatic > Thermal springs > Hot (42-90C) > Sediment... | reverse complement strand
AGCTCTATTCCTTTAATGCCACAAAGAGGTTGGCCGTTCCGCATGTCATGGATTTTATCTCTTTTACCCTGAAACCATGTTTAACAAGTAGGTCTTTAAACCCTTCAATATTATAAAAACCCTCTATGGAGGCAGGCAGGTATCTGTATGGAATGGGGTCACCTATTACAAGCCCACCAATAAATGGAATCACCCTGAAGAGATAAAATCTCCAGAAGGGCCTGAAAAACCTCTTTTCTGGCTTCATGAGTTCAAGACATAGAAACATCCCTCCCGACTTCAGAACCCTGTAGCACTCCTTGAGTGCCCCTGATCTATCAACAATATTTCTGATCCCAAAGGCCATGGTAATAGCATCAATAGAACTATCAGGAAATGGCAGGTCTTTTGAATCTCCTATCATGAAAGTCAGATTTCCTGGATTAGAACTTATTCTCTTTTGAGCCCTTTTAATCATGTCTGGATTTATATCAATACCTGTTACTGAGCCTGAATCCCCTATCCTTTTTGAAATAAGAAAGGCAAGCCTTCCTGTACCTGTACAGACATCAAGGACATTATCTCCCTTCTTTATATAAGAGACAAGCCTTCTCCTCCAGTAAATATCAAGGCCAAAACTGAAGAGAGAACTTAAAAGGTCAATATGGGGCGAGACTATTGAGAAAATCCTTTTTATGAACTCTTCTTTTTCTCGAGACAATATTACCTCTAATTATCAATCCTTCTCTTTTATATGAACATCCATCTGGGGGAATGGTATCACTATACCGGCCTCTTTAAATCTCCTGTAAATCTCCCTGTTTATGGCATCCGTTACCTTGAATCTTAAGGCTGGGTCCTCGATCCAGCAGAAGATCTCGAAATTAAGGGCTGACTCCCCAAAGCTCATGAACAATACCTTAGGTTCTGGCTCTTTTAAAATATCTGGATTGCCTTCCATTATATCAAGCAGTATATCCTCGCCAAGTCCTATATCACTTCCATAAGCAACATTTACAGGCAGTCTAAGGCGTGTCCTTGTTGTGGGAGCACTCTCATTTATAATCTTTGAATTTACAAGAATAGAATTTGGGACTGTTATGAGTATATCATCATGGGTCTTTATCCTTGTGCTTTTTATACCTATGTCCATTACCTACCCCCCCTCAGGTTCTGATCAAGAACTACAAAGTCTCCAATCTTGAAAGGTTTGTCAACAAAGAGGCTCATTCCACCCTAACCCTAACAATGAATATATCCACAAGCTTTGCCAGGAGAATCATGGCAATAACACTCAAAAGGGATTAACATATGGTGATGACGAAATCTTAAAGGACTCGATTAATCCAGCCATAGAATTTCCTCCCTGAAAGATTTATTATAATTATACATCATGGCAATCCGACTTAAACAAAGAATGAAACTCAGAATTGGCCATCTATCAACCTTCTACCATACAGCCCTTCTTCTGATGGAGAAGACAGAAGAGATATCTGAAATCTTGCATTGGCCAATTGAATGGAAACTCTACGGCACAGGCCCCGCTATTGTAAAGGCCTTTGAAGAGAATGAAATAGACATGGCTTATATAGGTCTTCCACCTGCCGTCATAGGCATAGAAAAGGGAATACCAATTAAATGTATTGCTGGTGGTCATGTAGAAGGAACTGTGATAGCTGGCTCTGGGGATTTAAAAGGATTTCCTTATATTCAGGATATTGAAGAGTTCTTTTACTCCCTGAGGTCAAAGAGGATTGGAGTGCCTGGAAGAGGTTCTATCCATGATGTGCTTATAAGGGATAGTGTGGAAAGGCTCGGTCTTTTAGAAGAAATAGAGATATTAAACTTTTCGTGGGCCGACAGTATTGTTGAGGCGATGAAAAAGGGAGAGGTATCCATAGCGGTAGGGACACCTAATCTTGCCATCTCGATTAAAAGATTTCTCAAAGGGAAGATCCTCTGGCCTCCTGACAGGTTGTGGCCTTATAACCCAAGCTACGGCATTGTTGTAAGGGAAGAACTTTTGAAAGAAAAGGAGCTTCTAAAAAAATTCCTTCTTTTGCACGAAAAGGCAACGACCTTCTTAAGGGAAAGGCCTGAAGAGGCCTCAGAGATAATAACAAAGATAATCGGTTTAGTAGATAAGGAATTTGTTCTTGAGACCCTCAAGGTCTCTCCGAGATACTGTGCCCATCTTTCAAAGGAATATATTGACTCAACTATGAGACTTTTAAAGGCCATGAAGGAGCTCGGATATATAAAAAGGGATTTCAGGGAAGAGGAGATATTTTTTACTGACCTCATCAAGGAGATCCATCCCGAAGAAGGGCATTACTGAAGAGTTCCCTTATCTCAAGGGGTGTCAGGGGTATATCAGGGATGTCTTTATTGCCTGGCCTTGCAATGGCATGGATAAAAAAAGGACCCTTCCTTTTATTCTTGAGAATCCTCAGAAGCTCACGGGGAGAATCTGTCTTCTGAGTTCTCATTATACCAAAGGCCCTTGCAACTGCCTCGAGGTCAACGCATCGAGAACTCAGTGTAGGCTGGTCACCTGTTGAGCCATAGGAGCCATTGTCTATAGCAATAATGAATAGATCTTCAGGTGAGAGATAGGCTACTGTGCCAAGGGTTCCTGGATTCATCAGGAGACCTCCGTCTCCATCTATAACTATTACCCTTCTCTTTGTAAAAAGGGAGAGACCTGTTCCAATAGCTGTTGCCATACCCATACTTCCGAGCATATAGAAATTCAGAGGTCTGTGTTTTATATAAAAAAGCTCCTTTGATGGAATACCGAGATTAGAAACTACAACTTCTCCATCAAGTATGGAGGCAAGGGCTTCAATAAAATCAAAACGGATGAATCTTCTTGAAAACTTCCTGAGGGACCTCTGCACATGCTTAATAGAAGGGAGCCATCTCTGAAAATACGAATATTCTGGCTGTTCCTTCCACAAAAAAGGACTCATAAGAAAGACATGAATCTCCTTTTTTTCATAAACTCGGGAAAGCCGATCTTCCACAAGGGATAGGTCTTCTTCTTTTTCAAGGACAGTATAACCAATTCCACAGGCTTCAAAGACACCTGGAAGGGCCTTTCCAAAGGGAACCTGGGCCTGTATCTTCTCGTTATACACACCCCTCCAGCTTACAAAGATGCTGAGGGGCAGTGAATAGGTCTTTGTTAGTGACATGAGGGCATTGAGCATATTTCCCATACCTGAACTCTGAATAAACATACAGGGTCTTTTCCCTGCCAGGGCAGCACCAGCTGATATACCTACTCCCTCCTCTTCCCTTGTAAGGGGTATGTGGAGAAATTCCTTTTCAAGAAGGGATAAAAGGCCTTTAATCTTTTCGCAGGGAAGACTGAGAACAGGATTTATACCCACATCCTTAAGAATCTTTACTAACCTTTCCTCGCAGGTCTCCACAGGGCCTCCTCAATCTCCCTTGCCTCTGCCTTTTTTGATATAAAAATTGGTTGAACAGGATAGGTCCTAAATTTTCTTTTGTATCTCTCTTCACCTCCACCTGTGATGTGAAGGAGTATCAGGTCTTCTGAATTGACCTTTTTCTCTTTAACGGCCTGTAAAAGTCCAGCCACAGCTGCACCACTGGCAGGAACGATATCTATTCCTTCAGACTCAACAAACAATCTCATGGCTAAATAGATCTCCTCATTTGTAACACCATACATCTCACCACCACTCTTTTCGAGGAGGTCATAAACACCACCAATTATTGAATAGGCAGGATACCTGCTGGAAAGAACCCTTGTTGTTATACTTTCTATAAACGATGGGTCAAGGTCTTCTGGATGAATTTGCCTTGAGTATCTCTTCCATGCCCTGAACATAGGAGCAAAAGGAAGGTTCTGGATTAAGTGAAACCTTGGTAGCCTTGTGCCGAATCTTCCATCCTTCAAGAACCTCTCTGCCATTTCGAATACACCTATTGCTCCTGCACCACTTCCAACAGCCTGAAAATAATGGTCTGGAAGTCTTCCAATACGACTCACTGCCTCAAGAAGCACAGAGCCAAGACCGTCCCTCTTTGCCGGATTTTTCACGCCACCCTCTGAAGGTATACCAGCTACATCGGAGACCCTTTTTGCAAGGTCTATCGCATCGGAGTAATCTCCATCAACAATGACAAGGGTTTGAGGATTTCCATTTTCATGGACATACCACATTTCTTTAAGGCAGGCTATAGGAACTACGATTATTACAGGATAGCCTGTATTAACGGAAAAATAGGCAAAGGACCTTGCTGTGTTTCCTGCAGAGGCTACCACAAGGCCCTCAATACTGTTTTCAATAGAGTTCTGGAGTACTGTTGCCACCTCCATCTCCTTGAAGGTGCAGGTCTTTAAATAAGCTCCCTTTTCGGGCCAATAACCGCTGAAGGCAATATAGAGATTCCTGAGACCAAGAAACCTTGCAAGGCCCTCTGAAGGATAGACAACTGTTGACTCTGCTTTAAAATTCATTCTATGAACAGGAAGCCAGTTGAATCTCCAGAGACCTTCTTTTAGGCTGTCCTCTCGGAAGGGCTCATTATATTCTGTTATAACAAGAGAACCCCTGCAATGTTCGCAAAAGGCACAAAATGAACCCTCAAGAACCTTTCCGCAGCCCCTGCATCTTAATACATAATGGCTCATAGCAAACTCCCAACAAGCTCCATGATGTCTGTAATCCTTATCTGTCTATGGTATCCCTCCATTGCCTCGTGCAACTTTGAATAACAGGCAGGACAGCTGAGGATTAACCGGTCAGCACCTTTTTCTACAGCCTCGTCAATAGTGAGTCTTCCCATCTTAATGGCATTCTCGTGAAAGACCTTCCTTGCAGCACCTCCAGCACCACAGCACTGGGAGTTGAGGCCATGCCTCTCAAATTCAATGAGTTCAACGAAAGGTATGCTCCTCAATACATATCTCGGTTCTTCTATAACCCCTACACCTCTACTCAAATAACAGGGATCATGGTAGATAATCCTCTCCCTGAGACTTTTTTTAATATAGAGCCTTCCTCCTCTTATTGCGTCTGCTACGAACTGGCTTATATGCCTTATCTTAAAAGGCAGGGGTCTTCCATAAAGGGATGGCCAGTCCCTTGCCATTATGTTTACACAGCAGGGACAGGAGCTCAGCAGGACCTTTACTCCCCTTGCCTCATAGGCCTTAACAAGCCTCTTAACAAGTTCTTCGAGCATATCCCACTGGCCAGTTATAAAAAGGGGAAAGCCGCAACATACCTCCTCCTCTGGAGGAAGCATTGTAAAGGCATAACCAGTGGCATTGAGGACGAGGACATCTCCCCTCACCATTGGCTGGGCCTCGTAACAGCCTGTACATCCAGCATAATAACCAATCTCTGCCTTTTCATGAACCTTAACGCCTTCAGGAAACCAGGCAAATCTCTCCTGAGGAGGTTTGTTATAGACATTTCCTTTCTCTTTTACAAATCCTGGAAGATTTGCCTGAGGCCCTATAGGGCCGAGGCCCATCTCCACCATCTTTCTCCTCAGAACAGGCCAGAGCCTCTGAGAAAATATACCCACCTCACAGACCTCACCACAGGCGCCACAGGTCGTACATTCATATACAGCCCTGACAAAGTCCTCAAGGAGCCTTCTGTCAATCTTTTTACCGAGTATTCGGGCCTTCAGACCTTCCGTATTCTCTATGAATTCCCTGTAAAGTCTTATCTTCTCAGGAGTTGATATCTCCCTTCTTCCTGTCACCTCCTGAACAGGACACCACTTGAGACATTCACTGCACCTCGTGCAGGCATCGAGCTCAATTAACTGACGCCTTGAAAGGCCTTCTGTAAAGGAATATCTCTTCTCAGTCATGAACAATCTCCTTTAATCTCTCTGCCCTCTCAATTGAAAGCATCGTCGTAATCTGAGAGGCAAACATATGGAACTGCTTTGAAAAGGGTAGATAGGCAATAAAGCATAGGGCTGATAGAACATGAATGAACCAGAAGATTAAATATAGAGATTCACGGGCTCCCTGAAAAAGGAGAGAGAAGAGCCAACCCACGGGTGAAAGGTCAAACCTTTGAGTCATAGCAAGCCTTATCCCTTCAACAGAAAATCCACTAATAACTATGATCAAGAAGAGGAAAAGGACAGACAGGTCATACCATCCAGAAAGAACATCCTTTCTTAAGAAAAGCCTTCTCATTATAAAGAAGACAATCCCGATGAGAAGGCCAAGACCTGCTATATCGAGAATGAAAGAAAAACCAAGATAGATCTTTCCCTTTAAAACCTCAAGTTCAAGATAGTGGTCAATAGCCACTATCACGGTACCTGCAAAAAGGATAAGGAAGCCCCAGTAAACGAGTATGAGCATCCAGGCCCTTAAGGGACTTCTCAAAAAGACCCTCCTTGCAAAGAGGCATTCTGGAGAAAAGAAGTAAAAAAGACCTTTCAATAAAAATCTCAAAGGATTTTGATTTAGAGACTCCTCTTCAGCAGGAGTCCTGAACCATAGCCTGATTTTAAAATAAGAACCTGAAAGAAAAACCAGAGTGGCTACGAAAGTGCCAAGATAAAAGAGGCCTTGGACAAAATCAGGAATAAATATAAATACCTTTCTGGAAATCTCCATAACTAAACTGCCATCATAAAAGGAGTCTTTAACATATTTGCCCTTTTTGCAGACCTTACGGTATTTTCAAGAAGCATGGCAATAGTAACAGGGCCTACACCACCTGGAACAGGTGTTATATATGATGCCTTTTTTGAGACATTCTCAAAATCCACATCTCCCACAATCCTTCCATCTGTTAAGACATTTATCCCGATGTCCACAACTACTGCTCCTTCTTTAACCATCTCCTCTCTGATTAGATGAGGTACACCTGTAGCAGAACAGATGATATCGGCACTCCTTGTATGAAAAGATATATCAGATGTCTCTTTATGGCACACTGTTACAGTAGCCTCCTTTGAAAGAAACATGAGGGCAAGGGGTTTGCCTACTGCAAGGCTTTTACCTATGACAACGACATGCCTTCCTTTAATAGGGATACTATAGTATTCAAGGAGCCTTATAACTCCAAAGGGTGTGCAGGGCAAAAAGGCAGAGATAAAGGGTTCGCAGTCATTAAACTCATCTGTCCTTTCCCTGAAGAGCTGAAAGGTTGATTCCTCTGCTGCAAGTCTACCAATTGATAGAGAACCCAGGCCATCCACATCCTTCTCAGGCATAATGGCATTAACTACCCTTCTGGGATTTATCTTTTTTGGAAGAGGAAAGAGGACTAAAAGACCGTTAATCTTTTCATTTTGATTAATAAAATGAATAGTGTTAAGGATCTCATTGATAGAGACATCCTCTGAAAACCTGTATTCATAAGGAGTAATTCCAACCCTTTTACAACTGCTCAGGATAGCCTTAAGATACTGTTCTGAAGCAGGATTTCCTCCAGCAATAATAATTGCAAGACCAACCTCTATGCCTGAGGTCTTCAATTGCTCAACTTCCCTTCGAACCTTTTCCTTTATATCTTCTGCGAGTCTTCTTCCATCAAGGAGATTTGTCATCTTCCTCCTCCCTTGCTGAAGATAGGAACTCTATGCTCACATCCCTCGGCAGGGCAAGGCCTGCCTCAACCTCAAGGGCCTTTAATATCCCACTGGGCACAGGGCATGTTACATGCCTCAGGTGGTTAGAAGCTGCCTTGTATACAGGGTTGTTAAGAAATCCCGTAAAAGAGCTCATTATATGAAGTTCATTAAGCTCCTCAGCCATAGCCTTTACCATATCGCAGTCTGTTACAATGGTTAGCCTGACCTTCCTATTTTTTTGTCTTTCAGCTATCACCACTGTATCAAATCCGCATATGCCAGCCCTTATTTTTACCTTTGTCAACCCCTTATCTCCACAGGTATATTTGCCTCTTTAAGAAGGGTTTTTAGATTCGGGAATGGGTCCTTCATATGAGGGATATGCATTGCCATCATAAACTCCTTCTCAAATTCTGGCTCAACAGCAATCTCAACAAACTCGACCCACCGAGCCTTCACCTCTGCCTCTCTCCTCTTATCCCTGTTAATAAGGGCCATCCTTGCACCATCTCCAGCAGCATTACCTACAGCATAGATATTCTTTATGTCACAATCAGGAAACATCCCGAGGGTAAGAGCTGATTCTTTATCAATATAACTTCCAAAGGCACCTGCAAGGATTACTTTATCAAGTTTATTAATACCCATCCTCTTCATCATTAGCTTTGCCCCTGCATAAAGGGCTGCCTTTGCAAGCTGAAGGGCCCTCACATCAGCCTGTGTAACTGTAATATCTGTACCAATAGATGTTTCTTGAGCCCAGGCAAGGACATACTCAGGCATTCCGTCAGAACCCCTTCTTACCCTTGGAGTATCAAGGTTCATATTGAATTTTCCTGTCTTATCAATTATGCCTGCCTTGAACATCTCAGCAACAACATCAATAATCCCTGAACCACAGATACCTTTTGCATCTATCTTCTCAATATGGGTATGCCAGTCTGCCTTACCGATTACCTTGTATTCAGGCTCCTTTGTAACAGGGTCAATCCTTACCTTTTCAATAGCACCTGGTGCTGCCCTCATGCCAAACTTGATCTGAGCACCTTCGAAGGCAGGACCTGTTGCACAGGAGGTAGAACAGACCCTGTGCCTGTTGCCAAGAAGAAGTTCACCATTCGTTCCAATATCGATAATGAGGACTATCTCGTCCATGTTATAAGGCTCCTCGGCAATAAGGACACCCACATTGTCAGCACCAACAAATCCTGCCTCAATTGGAAGGACATGGATATAGGCACTTTTTGATATCTTTATTCCCATATCCCTTGCCTTGATATTAAGGGAATGTTGAATTGCCGGAATAAATGGTGACCTTCCTATGTATTCAGGATTGAATCCGAGGAATATGTGGTGCATGGCAGTATTAAATACTATAGTCATATCAACAATAGCATCTCCGCCATCCCTTCCATTTACCCTGAGGTCTGAGGAGACCTTTTCTATTATCTCATTCAACCCATCAAGGATTGCCTTTTGCATCTTTTCAAGACCATCAGGATTTGTCATGGCATAGGTTATCCTTGACATGACATCCTCACCATAGGGAACCTGAGGATTCATCATAGACTCTGTATTAATAACCTTTCCTGTATTGAGGTCACAGAGATAACCAACAACAGTCGTTGTACCTACATCTACAGCAAGTCCATAAGAGGCCTCAACAAAACCTGGCTCCACCTTTATGACCTCTTTATCCATCCATACAGATACCGTAACCTTCCATTCACCCTTCCTGAGGATATCCTGAAGTTCCTTAATGACAAAATAGTCTATAGAAAGGCCTTCAAGGCCATAGTCCTCTCTCAGTTTCTTCAATAACCTTTCTGAATCACCTTCTGTGAGATCATGAAGTGTCGGTTGTTTTAGCTCAACAAAATATTTCTTTACAGCGGGATTTACAGGTATGGAGAGCTCCTTTGCTGCCTTTCTTACCACCTGTTTCTGAGCCCTTGATTTTTCAGGGACAAAGACCTTTACATCTCCGTAAACCTCTGCCTTACAGGCAAGCCTCATATTCGGCCCATCTTCTGGCTTTATAAACTTCTTTTCCACCTCAAGAAGGGGGCTCAGGTGAGACATCCTTGAATCCATTGAGTCCTTCTCAAAATATCCCTCTTCTATCCTGACCTTACACTTCCCGCAGGTTCCCTTTCCTCCACATATGGACTCAATATCAACCCCAAGTTGTCTTGCAGCATCAAGGAGGGTTATACCTTCAGAAACCTCCCCCCTTCTTCCAGAGGGCTGAAAGATTACCCTATGCTTCTGCATTTATATCCTTCCTCCTTAGTCATATTTCTTCCAAAGGGACATATATTTATACAGAGTCCACAATTAGGCTTACCATGGACTGCCCGCATTCTCTTTTTATATTCATTACACTTCTTGATATCAACAAACTCTCCGTAGGGATCACCCATTGACCAATCCCTGCCCTTTATAGCACCTGCAGGGCAGAACTTCACACAAAGATGGCACTCTCCACAGAGGCTCTTTTCAATAGGTCTTCCAGGCTTAAATGGTGCATCTGTGAGGACAGTGGCGAGAGATAGACGCGGACCGTATTCAGGATTTATGAAAAGACCGTTCCTTCCGATCCATCCAAGACCAGAGCATGTTGCAGCTATTTTATGGGTGAATAAGGGATAAAGCCTCGATATAAACTTGTCCTTTTTTCTATCTGAATCAGGAGGTATTGCAAGATACCTGTATCCCTTTTTCCTCAAAAAGAGTATAACGGCCTTCTGTAAGTCTTCAAGCATCTCTACACCCTTTTCTGTGAGCCTTCTGTTTATTCCTATGGAGATTGCTGTCTTCAGATGAGCTATATCTCCTGTAACTACCCTGCTCACATCAGCAAAACCAACAACCTGAGCACCAAGCTCAAGGATTATATCCTCGAGCTCCTTATTAAGGTATTCCTTAACCTGCCTGTGGGGCATTTGCCTTTGCCTCTGCCTCTTCCTTCAGTTTTTTAAGGGAGCTGATCATGTTTATTGCCTCTTTGAGGGCATTGCTTGCATCCTTTGCATATCCGTCAGCACCCCACTTTTCAGCAATGTCATGAGACACGGGAGCTCCACCTATCATTATCTTTGCATTGGGATTCCTCTTCTTTATCTCCTCTATAACCTTCTTCATCCCAACCATGGTAGTTGTCATCATGGCAGAAAGACAAACCAGATCTGCGTCGGTCCTGAGCTGTTCCTCCACAAACTTGTCAAGGGGTACATCCCTTCCGAGGTCATAGACAGTAAATCCTGCTACATCAAACATCATCTTTACTATGTTCTTTCCTATGTCATGAACGTCCCCCTCGACAGTACCGATAACTACAGTGCCCTTAACACCAAGGTCAAGTTTTTTCATATGAGGTTTCAATATATCAAGGCCTGCATAAAGGGCATCGGCACACATTAATAGTTCAGGGACAAAATATTCCTGTGCCTCGAAGAGTCTGCCAACCTCCTCCATACCTGACACAAGGCCATTAAATATAGCCTCTCCAGCATCAATCCCTGCCTCGAGGGCCTCTTTAGCTGCCTCCTTTGCTCCATCCTCGTCATAATTTATTACTGCCCTTTTAAGTTTCTCCAGAATCTCCTTCTTTCTTTCTTCATCTGTCATATTTTCTCCCTCCCTTAGTGTCTTTTATAGTTTTTTACCTCATCCATCATGGCCTGGAAATTCTCGGGTGGAACAGTGGGCCAGATATCGCAGCCAGGCCAGAGGGCGCTTGCGCCATCATCAATGCATCTCCTTACGGCCTCTCTTACAGTCTCTGGTTTGCCCTGGACAAGGACATTATAAGGATCGAGGTTTCCAAATATAAGGACATCATTACCGAGGGTCTTCCTTGACTCCACTAAATCGTTTTTCTGATCAACACTTATGGCAGTGGCACCTGTTTCGACCATAAACTGAACTATATGATTTGTCTTTCCACATATATGGAGTACCGTAGGCACTGTTATCTGGGCAATTACCTTTTTAAGATAGGGCTGGATAAGGCTTTTGAAGACCCTGGGACTCAAGACATCAGAGGTCGCTCCCATCTCCCTTACAGTTAGATAATCCACACCTGCCTTTATGAATTCCCTCGCTACCCTAATTGCTACATCGGCAAGGATGTCAAGGAGCCTGCCAACCTTATCAGGTTTTTTGAAAGAGAGCTTCAGGAGCTCATTCAGGTCCATGACCTGACCTGCCAGGGTAAAAGGACCAAGGACATAAGACCCGATAGGAACAGATTCTCCAATCCTTTTCTTCAGAAGCCTTATTGCCTCTGATACAAGGGGAATTCTTCCTCGACTCTCAAGCCCATCAGATATGGATATCTCCATCTCAGTCTCGTTATTTATAAGTTTCTTCCTTATGGTTGGATAAAGGATACCCTCTTGATGGGCATAGACATTTATTTCACATCCAAGGGCCTCTGCCTCCACACAGAGGTCAAAAGGAACAACAGCACACTCATAACCAAAGAGCTCATATGTTGTAGCGGCTGAGTCTGCCATCATTGCTGCATCAAGATGAATATCAGCAAACCTATATCCAAGCCTCTTGAGACCATATTCTGTGATATTCCCCATTCCACTAAAGCAGGGTATCCTGTCTATCTCCTCTTTTTTGAAAAGGCGATTAATCCGATCCTTTGGAGTCATTGTGATAGTACTCATACTGCCTCCTTAACCTTTCTTGCTGTTACACCAGAAAGAAGTTTTTCAACAAAGTCTTTAAAATATAGCTTTATTGGAATTTGGGGATTCTCTGGAAGGGTACCTCTCTCGTAATATACAAGGGTGCTTAGAAGGATATGGGCCGTTGCAACAGCAGGGAATATCCTTCCTGCGGTAACAATGGGACCATAAAAATTGAAATCGCTCCAGAGGATAGATCCCAGGGCCTGAGTGACAGCATCCATGGCCCTGAAACCCTCTATACCCCAAACCTCCTTGGCCTCTTTCCACATATGGGTACCATTTGAGTAGGCTCCACCACAGGGAAGCCCATACTTTTCCTTAATCAATCTATTTGCAATTAGGCTGAAGGATGTGGCAGGAAGATTCATAACAGAGGTATCTACAAGGATCGTCTCGAAGGTATCAGCTCCTTGAGATAAGATATCTTCAAGGGACTTGAGTCTTCCAGAAGGGGTCTGATCAGTATCGTCAAAGGCCTGTATAACTACATGCTTTATCCCTAAGTCTTTCAGTCTCTTAATCTGTCCTTTTATGTCTTTGTCCCAGGGTGTGATGCTATTATAGAGAAACTTATCCTGAAGCCCGAGTTTAGCAACATACTCTGTTGCCTTTTCCCTCTTCTCAGCAACCCACATGTCAATACCAAAGGGCATCTCTGTTGTCTCAACATAAAAATCTATGTAAACCTGTGCCTCTTCTGGTGTATTTGCTACCATAGCTACCATAGAGGGAATGCCTGTACTCCTTGAAAGCTCCTCCTGCCTCTTGATTAGTTCTCTTGCCTTTTCTCTATCGAAGTTCCCTTTTCTGTCAATTAGAACCCTGTCCTTGTTATGAAACATAGATGCTATAAGAAAGGGCGGATTTTCCCCTGGCTGTCCACCAATCTTTATGTTTCCAATAGTGAAGACCTTCTGCTCTTTCTTGAAGGTAAAGGTATCTTTAAATAATGATTCTCTCACTGTTTCACCTCTTCAGTTTTTCAGGGGCGGCACAGCCGCCCCTCTCTCAGAATTTAGTGGATTCCGTGGTCGAATTTTGGCTGAGGCAGATACTCCCAGGGCTCTCCCTTAATAACCTTCTGGGCTATCTCAACGCACTTAACAGCATATTCAAAGGCATAGGGAATTCCAGGACCATTCGGAACAAAGCCAGCAAGGATTGTGCCTATTGCTGCCGCCTCAAAGACCTCTTCAACAGTTGCACCAGCCTTTATAGCTGGCACGACATGGACTATGCACCTTGGAGACATATAGGCAACTCCACCTGCCATGAATATGAGCTCCTTGATCTTCCTCGGAAGGGCTCCATCCTTCCAAAGGGATTCATAAAAGTCTGCAAAGGTCTTTCCAGCCTCGGGATTAAGCTGATTGATAACTTTAAACATCCTCGGAAGAAAGAGCATGTGTTCTTCCATGTACTTATTGGCTTCCTCAGGTGTTAATTTTTTCTCAGCCATCGTTACCTCCCATAGAGTAATTAAGGGTCCAAAGGACCCACTTATAATCTCCAGTTCCTTGCCACCTGAATAAATCTCTGGATATTTTCATAAGGCACTGTTGGAGGAATATCGCATCCAGGCATAAGGACAAATCCTCCATCAGTGCCTGCTACCTCAATAATATGCCTGCAGGTCTTTTCTACATCATCAGGAGTTCCCTGAAGCATAACCTTCACTGGATCAACATTACCTGCAAAACAGATCTTTCCAAAAAGCACCTCCTTTGCCTTTGCTATATCTACCTTATGATCAAGGCTTATACAGCTTGCTCCTGTAAGAGGAAAAAGCTCAAGCCTGTCAGTTGTATTACCACAGATATGCACAAGGGTATGAACACTCTTTGACCTTGCCCAGTCTGTAAATCTCTTCAAATAGGGAAGGGCAAACTTCTCAAACTGCTTTTTTGAGATCAGGTCACCTGATGCTGTGGGATCAGCAAGGCTTATAACCTCAAGGGTTTTATCTTCAACAAGGGGCTCGTAAAGATGTATGAGAAGATTTGTGGCAAAATCAACTATCTTTTCCACAAAAGCAGGCTTCTTAAAGGTTGCCTTCATCATGGGCTCCTCACCAATGAGCCTTGCTGCAAGGGTAAAGGGACCCCAGGCCGTCATGGTAACGACATATTCATGGCCTATCTTCTCTTTTGCAAGTTTTAAGGCCTTTTTAACGGTATTTATGGTCTCGTCAAGGTCTATCCGCGTTATATCAAGTTTTTCGAGGTCCGACTCTTCTTTTATAATCGGCTCTTCAAGGTCAGGCGCACCAATCTCCCGAAACTTAATCCTTCCACCAAGGGAGGCTGCATGGAAGTTGTTATATCCAGAACCAGCATAGACGATATCGCAGAGGAGCTTTTCTGACATCTTCACAAGCATCTCTGCCATCAAAGCAGCATCCCTTGAGAGGGCCTGAAAGGTAGTGCCAAAATTGTGAATACTCCACATTCCTCCACCAAAAAGCGTTACAGGAACCCTCTCTGGCTTTCCTTTCTCAAAGGCCTTAAGTATTACTTCCTTTGGCTTCATTGCCTCTACCTCCTTCAGCTTTTTATTTTTTTGCAAATATAATGCCTGAAATCCTTTTAAAGATTATCTTGAATTTATTAAAAAATCTCCATGGATTCTTCGCCTGAACGAAGGGTAGAAGGAAAAATTCCCCATCACTGTGGCAAAATTCCCCATTAAGTTAACTTCCCTCTAAGGACCTTCAATGTTGAAGTTACTATCTCCGAACCTTTTTAATGTGTAAAATATGGAAATACCCAACCCCGCTTTCAAAGAAGTCAGACACTCTTCAATGCGTGCTTTTCATTTCATCAGGTTAATCCTCAAATTTTTAACTAATTCTGTGCCAGCAAATTTTACGGGCAATCTGGAGGCTAAAAATTTATATATGTAGTAAAATAAAATAATAGGCAATTGAGATGAGAGAAGATTTTGAAAAAGATGGCAAAAAACTCTCCGTTCTTTATGATATAGCCCTTACAGTTGGGAAGTCCCTCGACTTAAAAACAATCCTGAACGATGTTCTCAAAAAGATAACAGAGTTTATGGGAGTGGATGCAGGGGTAATATATGTGATAGATGATACAACACTTGAAATGATACCAGTTGCTTTCAAGAACCTTTCTGAAGAGGCTATTAAGGACCTCTGCGAAAGGAAAGTTAGAGTAGGAGAATGTCTGTGTGGAAATATAGCCAAATTTGAGCAAGAACTTATCATCTTCGAAAAGGCATCTCAAGACATAAGAATTACGAGGGATGCCCTCAAAAGAGAAGGAATGGAGTTTTATGCTGGTCTGCCACTTAAATCAAAAGGCAAGGTTGTGGGTGTCCTTTGTGTTATAACACATGTGCCTTATTCTCCAGACCCGGATAGTCTCGATATCCTGAGAGCAGCATCAATTCCTATTGGCCTTGCAATAGAAAATGCCCTTCTATTTGAGACAACAAAGAAAGAGTTAGAACTTCAAAAAAAAGTTTCTAATTTTGAAGGAATAATTACGACTAATCCCAGTATGTTATCTATTCTGGATCTCTTAAGAAAAATAAAGGACTTATCTACAACAATCCTTATCTATGGTGAGAGTGGCACAGGTAAAGAGCTTATCGCAAGAGCTCTCCATTTCAATAGTATCAGAAAAGATAAACCCTTCACTGTGGTAAATTGCGCTGCGATCCCAGAAACTCTTATTGAATCTGAATTATTCGGATATGTTAAAGGTGCCTTTACAGGTGCAAATGCTGAGAAGAAAGGGCTTTTCGAATCCAGTGATGGAGGCACAATATTTCTCGATGAGGTAGAGGCCATGAGCAAGAATCTACAATTAAAACTTTTGAGGTTTCTTCAAGATAGAACCTTTTTTAAGGTTGGAGGCACAAAACCTCTAACTGTAGATGTGAGGATAATAGCTGCAACAAATCAAAGACTTGAAGATCTTGTAAAGTTAAAACAGTTCAGGGAAGATCTTTTTTACAGGCTCAATGTAATCAAAATAGAACTCCCTCCTCTGAGAGAAAGGTCTGAAGACATCCCCCTTCTAGTCAGGTATTTTATTAACAAATATTCATCAAAAATGAGCAAACCCGTAAAGGGAATATCTCCAGAGGCCATGAGTATTATATTGAATTATCAATGGCCTGGAAATATAAGGGAACTCGAGAATACTATAGAAAGAGCAGTTGCTATTTCTGAAACAGAAGAGCTCACGATTAATGATCTCCCACCAGAGATTATGCCATCTCTTAAAACCAAAAAATCGGAAACATCTTTCAGATTAATAAAAGAACACTTTGAGCATGAATACATATGCAAAGTCCTTGCCTTGACAAACGGTAACAGAAAGAAGGCAGCTCAATTACTTGGACTTCATCCTTCCACACTTTGGAGAAAAATGAAAAGATTTACGAAGCCGTGATTGCTTTTTTGCAATATAATGGTGTGGTTCTATTTCATTTTTGCAATATTTAAATACATCCCTTCTTATCTAAGATAAACTGGTTTTTTTAATAATTTATCTCATTTTTTCCTTTCAAATCAAAAAATCAAAATCAATCAGGCACAAGTTTTGCATATATCATTAAAAAATAAAATCCATAAAAGGGAGGTAAATACGATGGCAATAATTAATGGACTCGACACAGAAAAGCTCATGAAAGTAGTGGAAACTATTAAACAAAACTGGGAAATGGGTAAGACTGTATGGAAGGCTTCAACAGAATGGAAAGGCGCCTTCAGGGTACAAACCTGTTCAAGGGACTTTTCCCTGATGGCAGACGAACCTGAGATGCTATGCGGAACGAATACGGCTGCCAATCCGGTAGAGATGGTCCTTCAGGCCTATGGAGCCTGCCTAACAATTGGCTATGCCATGAATGCGGCAGTTAGGGGCATTGAGCTTGAGACTATCAAGACGGAAGTAGAAGGAGAGATAGACTTACCTGGATTCTTAGGTCTTGAACCACCCGAAACTTATGGAATGGATAAACTCCCGGGATTCAAAACAGTAACAGCAACAGTTAAGATAAAAGCCAAAAATGCAGATGAGTCTACACTGAAAGCACTTCATGAGCATGTTGTGAAGACCTCTCCTGTAGGACTTACCCTATCAAGGCCTGTAAAGGTTATAACTAATCTCCAGATTATTTAAAAATCATGGACGATTCAAGGAAGGATTACTTCATCGTGCTTTGTGCCTCTGGATTTGAAAATCCTGAGAAGGTAAGGTCAGCTTTGATGTTTGCAACACTGGCAGCATCAGCAAATTATAGGACTATACTGTTTTGTATTCAGAATGCTGTAGAGGTAATGGTTAAAGGTGCTATAGAAAAAATAGAATCTTCAAAACCCAACACTCCTACAATTGCACAACGCCTTCAAGAAGCTCTGGAGATGGGTGTTGAAATCCAGTGTTGCTCACAAACCATGGCCAATAAAGGCCTTACAGAAAAGGACCTTATAGAAGGAGCCTCTGTAGCAGGGGCAATGAGCTTGATTGCCCTTGTCACAGAGGCAAAAGGAACGCTTTGTTTTTAATGCAGCTGGCTCTAAATAAAGATTTGTGTTATCAGAAAAGCAATTAAAGATGGTAAAGATAGTTGATGCAAGGGGTCTTCGCTGTCCTATACCTGTTATAAAGACGAAAAAGGCCCTTGATGAGATTGGTTCTGGAGAAATTCTCGAAGTAAAAACAACCGATCCGGCTTCACGGTCAGATATACCAGCCCTTGTGAATAGACTGGGCCACTACCTTATAGAATCGAAAGAAGAAGCCGGGGAATTTATATTTATCATAAAGAAGATTTAGCAAAAGATTTTTAGCTGCTAATCAAATGTTAACCTTCAGAAACTGGTACCTTCACTACCCGAGTGTTTGTCAGTTAACTTAAAATTCTACCATTTTATCACTCAATCCCGTATTTTTTTAACTTGAGATAAAGGGTTTTTCTGTCTATACCGAGAAGTTTGCTTGCTACCGAGCGATTCCCCCTTACCTCCTGAAGAACCCTGAGAATATGGAGTCTCTCCATCTTGTCAAGAGAATAAATATCTTCTGACCCCTCACCATAACTCTTATTTTCGCCACCAGAAGTTCCTTTATCCTTATTATCATAGCCCGTGAGGGATAGAAGCTCCCTGGTTATATCCTCCCCCTCTGATAATATTACCGCCCTTTCTATGACATTCTCTAGCTCCCTTACATTGCCAGGCCATTCATAATTCAAAAGGGCCTCTATTGCATCAGGTGTGAATCCTTTCATGGATTTTGAAAGCTTCATGCTAAACTTCCTTAAAAAATATTCTGACAGTGCAGGAATATCGTCCCTTCTCTCCCTCAGGGGTGGAAGATAGATATTTATCACATTCAATCTGTAATAAAGGTCCTGTCTGAATTCTCCTTTTCTCACCATTTCATTCAAATCCCTGTTTGTGGCTGCAATGATTCTTACATCGGCCTTAAGATTCCTCGTTCCACCAACACGCCTGAATTCCCCTGAATCGAGGAATCTGAGAAGCTTTGCCTGAAGGCTCAAAGGCATTTCTGCAATCTCATCAAGAAAAAGGGTGCCTCTATTGGCAACCTCCACTATCCCGAGCTTTGTCTGATAGGCACCGGTAAAGGCACCCTTCTCATGGCCAAAGAGTTCAGATTCTATAAGGTTCTCAGAAAAGGTTGAGCAGTTTAAGGCAAAAAAGGGCAGAGCCTTTCTTCTGCTGTGAAACCATATTGTCTTTGCAATGACCTCCTTTCCTGTACCGCTCTCTCCTTGAATGAGGACAGGGGAGTCTGTTGGAGCAATCTTTTTTACTAAATCTATTATCTTCTTCATCTCTTCAGAGCTAAAGACCAGCTCAGGAAGCTCCTTCTTAACAAGTTCCTTTTCAAGGAGTTCACTCTTAATCTTCAGAGACCTGTATTCATAGGCCTTCTTTATTAGAACCTCAAGTTCGTCAAGTTTATAAGGTTTTGTTACATAATCAAAGGCCCCGCTTTTCATAGCTAAAACAGCGTTTTCAACTGTTGCCTTTCCTGTAAGGACAATAATTGCTGGTGCAAATGGATCGCTCTTGAGCTCCTTCATAAATTCTATTCCGTTCATGCCTGGCATCACAATATCAAGAAGGATAACATCAAAAGCATCTTCCCTCAAAAACCTCAAGGCTTCCTCACCATCCTGAGCCACCTCAACATAAAATCCCTTCCTTGTAAGCTCCTTCTTCAAGACCTTTCTTAGAGATTCTTCATCATCCACAACCAGGACCTTAATCATCTTATCTAAGACCTCTGGATTAAAGAAGGAAGCTTTACTATGAGTTTTGTGCCCTGACCGATCTTGCTCTCCACATCTATAGTGCCTCCATGCTCCTCCACAATTCTGTAAGAGATAGCAAGGCCAAGACCCGTACCCTCACCAACAGGTTTAGTTGAAAAGAATGGATCGAAGATCCTCTCTTTCACCTCATCAGGGATACCGGGTCCTGTATCAGCAATGATAACCTTTAAAGGAATCACTTCTGTGCTGAATCTCTGATCATAGCTATCATCTAGCCCTGTTGAGATACTTATAGTTCCACCTTCAGGAGTAAAATAAAGGGAATTGAGTATGATATTGAGAAAGACCTGCCTCAGGTTTCCGGGATTTCCATAAACCTTTGGAAGATCTCTCTGGAGATTGAGCTCTATTTGGTGTTTCAGGTTCTTTGCCCTGTGTTTTACGAGAAGGATCACCTCCTTTATTATCTCATTAACATCTATCTCCCTGAAAGTCGCGCCTGAGGGCCTTGCAAATTCAAGAAGACTCTCGAGTATCTCCTTGCATCGGAAGATCTCCTTATGGATAATCTCGAGATATTCTGGAAAATCCTCAAAGTCCCTGAGCCTTCTCAACGAACCCTTCCTGCTCCTCTCGATAAGGGCCTCTGCACAGGTCGCTATGGCTGTTAGGGGGTTATTTATCTCATGGGCTATACCAGCTGCAAGGGTCCCAATGGCAGCAAGTTTTTCTGTTTTTATAAGGTGCTGTTCCATAAGCTTCTGGGACGTAACATCCTTGAGATAGTGAACTGTTGCATAAAGTCTTCCCTCTTCATCAATTAATGGATAGGCCCAGAAATGGAATGTTTTTCCTCCTGCACCTTTGAGTTCTTTAAATGAAGTTCTCTTAGTTATAAAGGTATCGATGCAAAGACACTCCTGAGTTATAACACCTATCCTGCCGAGGAGTTCTTTACAATCCACACCTCTTATTGATATGGCGCTATAGCCTGTCCTTGCAAGGAGGGCCTGATTCGCCCTGATCACCTTCAGGGTATCATCTTCGATCCAGACCATATCAGTTATGGCATCAAAGGTCCTCTCCCATTCCTTTTTCTCCTTAGTAAGTTCTTCAAAGAGAATGGCATTCTCTAAGGCAATGGATATGTGCTTTGCCACAGGGTTGAGGATCCTCAGGGTCTTCTCAGAGTACATGCGGGGCTCTCTGGAGTCAAGATTAAAAATACCGAGTATCCTGTCTTTATAAAGAGGTATGCTAATCGTGGAACGAATGCCTTCTTTGAAGAGCTTACTGTCGAGCCTGAAGGGCATATAGGACTGAAGGTCATAATTGATCCAGTGTTTATTGTTTCTTATAACCCATCCTGCAGAGGTCTCTTCAACAGGTGCCTTTACACCTTTTTTGAGGAGGGTATTCATCTCTGTGTCAAGGGCGTATATGGTGAGCCTGTCAGCCCTCTCATCATAAAGGAGGAGACTCGCCCTGTCATAGGGAATGAATCTCTTTATCTCTGAGGCCATAATCCTGAAGATTGTCCCTATGCTCAGGGAGGAATTTACAATCCAGCTCATTTCATTAATAAGCTCACCTATCTTTTGATCTGTTATATCCTGAAGGGCTATTATACGGCTGGTATCGGAAAAATTTATTATCTTTATCCTTCCAATAAATATATCACCATCATTCAGCTTAATGAGGACCTCATCTTCGGCGAGAAATTCTGCCTTTAAAAGCTCCCAGAGAGGAATTCCCGGTACATTATCTTCTAACCGGAATAAACTGTATGCCCTCTGATTAGGGCAAAGAAGAACCTCTTGATCACCAACCTCGAAGGCCGGTAGTTCAAGAAGGTCAAGAACATCAAGGATAGCCTCTTTCTCCGTTAACTCTACCCCATTTATTTTATTATAAAAAATCTTTAATTATTCTTTCTTGCAAGATAAAATCCCTTGTCTCTGTTATTACTAATACCTAAATCGAGCGATTCTTTTTTTACTAAACAATCTTGCCTGCTAAAATTTGTAACCGTTTAGTTTTTCTGGCTAATCCCGGATTATGTCTTCTCTTAATAGCAAGTGTTACAGCCATTACACAGTCAGGCTAAAAGGTCTTCCTTGCCTCTCTTACTGTCCCAACATGGTCAATATTAACACGAAGCTGTATAATACCTCCTAATATGCAAATTTGTAATATAATCTTCCAAGATATTCATGTAAAGCCATATAGGACTTCTTTAGGTCAGAAATTTCAGGTAGATAATCCCTCCAGCCATATTTTTTATCTTCCCATGTTAGAAAATATGCAGGAAATGGTGTAACCCTCATTTTAATCTTTTCAAAACTCATAACAGCTCGCCTCATATGAAAAGCTGAAGTTACCAGTATCGGTTTTGTGAAATTATATCTGTCGCATATCTCTTTTGCAAACCTTGCATTCTCGATAGTATCTCTGCTTCTGTCTTCAATAATCACCATATCTGCAGGAACTCCAAGGTCAATGAGAAATCTTTTTACAATAGGTGCGTCTGCCTCTTCATGCTTATAAACCTTGCCACCTGAAACAATGACAGGGATATTAAGTCTTTTTTGAAGCCTTACAGCCGTAACAATCCTTCTGAGTGTGACTTCCGACGGAACACCTGTGCCTGAAAGGTCAGGGGCTTTATCATAGGCACCACTGCCTAAAAGGATGATCACATCTCCGCGAGGGTTTGGTGGTATTTCAAAATCCGATTCGAGCCCTCTAAGCATGGCATCAGCAACAGGCGATATAGAAAGAGCCCATATAAAAATACCAATAAAACAATTCATAATACCAACCCTCCAGTTCTTCTTAAACAAAAAATACATCCCTGAAGATAATGAAAGGACAACGAATATCCCTGGAGGCAGAAGAAATGCAGTTATAATCTTTTTCGCTATAAACATTTGTTAATCCGAATTAGTTTGCCTTTCTCACCCTGAGGAGATGGCGAGGTCTTAAAGCTTTTAATACATCTTTTGTGGGTCCCATTTATGGAAAACTATATTATGAGCCTGACTTATGGGCTAACCATTTTTGATGCGTCCTGATAAGCTCATTAGAAAAACGAGAGTTCAAAGGTTACATAACTTTATGACACGGTTAACTTTTAAAACCTTTACACCAGCCTAAGGCTTTCATCCTCTATGATAGTAAATAGAGGGTAATCCCACCAAGGCCTCTCTAAATAGCCTTTTTAAACCATCACACCTGCTTCTTTAAGCCAGAGGAGTCGGGAATTATTTATTATGGGTGCGTTAATGGATTCTATGAATCTCCTTGCATCAATATCCATACCCTCTTTTTTCTCAAAAGCAGAAGGTTTGTTCTTTGAAGGAAGTTTTACAAGCCTCTTTATCTCTGCCTCCTTAGGAAGCTTGAGCTCTGCCTTCATGAGTTTTGCAATGTGCCTGAAAACATCCCTGTGAGATGGCATATCTGTATCTATTGCCTTTGTTACCTTTTTCAGTCTTCCAAGGTAATCCACTATGGTGCCACTTGTCTCAAGATAGCTTGCTACTGGCAGCACTACATCAGCACTCCTTGCAAGATCTGTCATGTAGGTGCCCTGGTATATGAGGGTCTCAACATTAGGCCTCATATTAATTGGAACATCTCCAACAACATAAAGAACTCTCAAGCCTCCCTTTGCCATATCTTTGATTGAAAGGCCTGAAGGTACAAGCCCCATTAGTATAACTCCCTTTGCATTTGCTTCAAGAGATACTGATACAGCCTTTCCTTTTATAAGGCTAAGGTTTGCCGCTGCACCATAAAGGGATGGTGAGGAAAGTATAAGTGGTGCCTTTGATGCCTCTATAAGCTCTGATGCCTTGAGGATTGCCTCTGTAACTTGAGCATCCTCTGTGAGCTTTGTTAGGGCTTTGTCCTTAGAAAGACCCTTATCAATAAGGGCCTTTGTTATAGCCTTGAGGAACCCAACCTCATTACCAGTCAGTTTTACATGGGCAATTCCTGAAAGGGGTATATCCTCAGAGCTTATCACTATGAGTTTTGCTCCTCCCTTTACCTTTTTTCTTATAATGGCGTCTATGGAGGCAAGGGCCCTTGTCCATTGAGATGGATTTATGCCAGCTGTAATTATGAGGTCTGCCTCATCTATCTGAGCCACAGGTGAAAGGAGGGTATCTCTGTCTCCATAAAGGCTTACTGTTGAGTCTATGTTCTTTGTCTTTACAACCTTTGAAGCAAAGTTCTTAAACATAAGGGCATCTTCATTGAGAATTGAACCAGTTGTAATAAAGCCCGTGTCCTTGCCCGCCTTCTTAAGAAGTTCTGCTACATGTCTTAAAGCCTCCTCCCAGGAAACCTCCCTCAATTCTCCGTCTATCCTCAACATAGGAGTCCTTATCCTTCCATGGGACTCTATTGCATCATAACCAAATCTTCCATAGGCACAGATGTATCTCTCATGAGATGCCTCAGGTGCACCAGCATTTATCTTCATTACCCTGCCATCCATGGTGCTTACAACTATATCGCAGGCACCTCCACAAAGAAGACAGGTTGAATTCACACGCTCATAGTCCCATTCCCTCCCCTTACGCCACCTGTCTGCCTCAAGAATGGCATTTACAGGACAGACATCTATACAGCTTCCACAAAAGGTACACCCTGACTCCTGAAGGGGCCTATCAGCAGCAGTGGTGACCTTGGCACCAACACCCCTACCCATAAATTCAAGGACATTCGTGTCCTGGGCCTTACAGATCCTTACGCACCTTCCGCAGAGTATGCAGTAGTCAGGATCTCTCTTTATAAAGGGATTTGCCTCATCGGGTGAGAATCCGAATCTCTTTCTTGTGAATGAAGACTCCTTTATCTCGAATCCATAGGCATAGTCCTGAAGTCTGCAAACACCTGCCTTTGTGCAGGTCATGCAGTCAAGGGGATGCATTGATACAATAAGGTCTATAACAAATTTCCTTATATCCCTTATCTCATCTGTCTCTGTCTTTACAACCATACCATCCTTAACCTTTGTTGTGCAGGCAATAACAGGCCCTTTCTGGCCCTCTATCTCCACAAGGCAGAGCCTGCAGGCACCAATACCCCGCATCCCCTTTATATAACAGAGGTTTGGTATATGGATTCCACAGAGCTCTGCTGCCTCTATAAGGTTCATGCCTTCAGGAACCTGAAAGGTTTTACCGTTAATTGTGATATTCACATTGTTTGACATCTAAGCCTCCTTAATAAGATTTATCTTTTTACCATCATAGCCTCAAAAACTGCCTTGCTTTCAAGAATGATTGCCTTTGTTGGACATACCTTTATACATTCTCCACAACTTGTGCACCGTCTCTGCCTTATCTCAAAAGGAAGAAATCCACTCTGAAAGGGCTTCCTCTCCTCTCCGAGGATTGCATTAAATCTGCAGACCTTCTTGCACTCTCCGCACATTATACAGAGCTCAGGTATTATCCTGTATCTTATAAGGCCCCTGCACTCCATCTGGGGGCATTCACCTTTTGTATGGGCATTGAACTCTTCTAAGCCGAGCCATTCAAGGACGAACCTTGCTGTATTTTTACCCTTCATGCACATGGAGGCCGTAAGCATGTACTTCATTATCCTTCTTAAGGCCTCTATGTCTTCATCAGTACCATTGCCCTCAACAAGGTTTTCAAGCCTTATCTTTGCCTCATAGGTGCCCATCTCGCAGGGAAAACATCTTCCACACATGGGTCCAGCAAGGAACTCCTTGATGTAATATAAAGACCTCTGAACAGGGCACTTAAGGGATTCTGCCTCCTTTTTTATATCCTCAACCTTTTTCTCCTTTACCTCTGTCATAAGCCTCTCCTATTTTTTTATTTCCTTTCTCGGGGCCTTTTCTATCTTTACTGCACCAATGGGGCAGGCAAGATAGCAAGCCTTGCACTTTGTACAGTAGTCCTGATCAATAAAGTATCTATCCTTTGTCTCCTTTACAGCATCATAGGCACAGGCCTGCTTGCAGAGGCCACATCTAAAACAGGTCTCCTGATCAATACTGAATACACCAAGGCCTCTACAGACCTTTGCCCTGCAGTATTTATCATAAATATGCTCCTCGTATTCTTCTCTGAAGTATCTAATAGTTGAAAGCACCGGATTTGGAGCACTCTGACCGAGGCCACAGAGGGAACCCTTCTGGACGAGTTTTCCGAGCTCCTCAAGCCTCTCTATATCTCCTGGCTCTCCTTGACCAGAGCATATCCTTTCCATTATCTGTAGCATCTGGTATGTGCCAATCCTACAGGGTGGACATTTTCCACAGGACTCAGACTGGGTAAAGCTCAAAAAATATCTTGCAACATCAACCATGCAGGTGTCCTCATCCATAACAACCATTCCACCAGAGCCCATCATTGAGCCTACCTTTGTGAGGGAGTCGAAATCAACTGGCATGTCAAGAAACTCCTCAGGAATACATCCACCAGAAGGTCCACCTGTCTGGACTGCCTTAAATTTTTTGTCGCCTATAATTCCACCACCAATCTCAAAGATTATCTCCCTAAGGGTTATTCCCATGGGTACTTCTACGAGGCCTGTATTCTTGACCTTTCCAGTAAGGGCAAAGACCTTAGTGCCAGGGGAATTCTCTGTTCCGATACTCCTGAACCAGTCTGCGCCCTTTTCTATGATCATGGGAACACAGGCATAGGTCTCTATGTTGTTAAGATTTGTTGGATAACCAAAGACACCTCCACCAGGCTCAGAAAGCCTTGGAGGCCTTGGCCTCGGAAATCCCCTTTCACCCTCTATGGAGGCAACAAGGGCAGTGGACTCACCGCAAACAAAGGCACCAGCACCCTCACGAACATCTATATCAAGAGAAAACCCTGTCCCAAGGATATTCTTTCCAAGAAGTCCGATTTCCTCTGCCTGTTTTATGGCGTGTCTTAAATGCTTTACTGCAAGGGGATATTCATGCCTCACATAGATAAAACCATATCTTGCACCAATGGCATAAGCACAGAGAAGCATCCCTTCAAGAAGGCTGTGGGGGTCACCCTCCATAATTGCCCTGTCCATAAAGGCACCAGGGTCACCCTCGTCACCATTGGCAACAACGAATTTTATGTCTCCAGGGGACTTCTTTGTATGCCTCCACTTCTTTCCAGCAGGAAAACCTGCACCTCCCCTTCCTCGAAGATTTGCCCTGTCAACCTCGTCAAGGACCTCATCAGGTGTCATCTCTGACAGGGCCTTTTCAAGGGCCCTGTATCCACCAACAGCTATATAGTGGAATATGTTTGCAGGGTCGATCTTATCATTATTTCTGAGGGCTATTCTTACCTGTTTTTTATAAAATGGAAGCTCCGTCATGTGCTCAAGAGGCTCATGCATAATATCTTCCCTGTAGAGACTCGGCCTGTAGGGTCTTCCTCCAGCCAGGGTATATGTTACAAGCCACCGGGCATTCTCAGGTGTAACCCTCTGGTAATAGATATTATGGGGCTCTATCCTTAGATTTGGACCCCTCTGGCACATACCCTGACATCCTGTCTTAATTATCTCGAGGTCAATCCCTCTTGACTTTGCCTCTTCCTTAAGGGTATCTATGACCTTAAGGGAGCCTGTTGCCTGACAGGCTGTGCCGCAACAAACCCTTGCCCTTGGCCTTTCACTATAAAATTCAGTAGCAAGTTTCTCCCTCAACCTTCTTAGATCATCTATACTCTTCAGTCTTTCCATAGTCACCCCTATTTTACCTTCTGGATTATCTCATCAATCTTTTGAGGTCCAACAGAACCTATGACCTCTTCATTTATTGTAACCACAGGTGCAAGACCACAACAACCGACGCATCCAACGGTCTCGAGGGTAACGGATAGATCAGGCGTGGTCTCTCCTTCTTTTATCTTAAAGGTCTCCTCAAGCCTCTCAAGGACCTTTGAGGCACCCCTAACATGACAGGCTGTTCCCATACATACACAGACAACATTCCTTCCTCGGGGTTTAAAATAGAAGTGCTTATAAAAGGAGGCAGTGCTATATATGTCAGCAAGGGGTATCTGGAGCTTCTTTGAAAGCTGTCTTAAGGCCTCCTCTGGAAGATAATTGTATTCCTTCTGTATCTCCTGAAAGGCATGGATAAGAAGGCCTCTTCTTTTCTGCTCTGGTGTGAGGACCTCTGCTGCACCTTTATAGGCGAGGTCTATAAGTTCCTCATTTAATTCTTCAATTTTCATAATTACCTCCCGAATCTGCTACCAAGAGTAACACATTTACTACAAGTAACCTAATTTCAGGTTATTTGTAATTTTATTTTAACATAAAGAATCCTTTATTTGTCTAATTTTTTTATTTTATGTATTTATAAAACTACCAGCTTAAAAGCCTTAAAAGGGGATAGGAAGGAAAAAATAACGGCTGCCCCTGAGGCGTAGATGGGACTGAGTCATTGTAAGGGTCAGTCACAAATAAAGCATCATAAAAATCTCCATTATGATTGGTAGAAGTAACAGCCCCTGGCACGCCCTCCCAGCCACCATAGGATATGAAGATTGTAAGGCCTCCTATGACTATTCCAAAGGATACATAAATTGTAAATTCTGTTTTATCTGCACGGGCCTTGAATGGAATTGTAAAGATAAGTATCAGGACAAGGAATATAGAAATAACTGTCCTTATAATCATTTTATTCCCAAAGTTGTAGAATAACTCTTGCCATCATCAAGACTAACTGTAATCCTCCATAGACCTTCAAAGAGTTTATCCGTTGAGAGGTTATAAACATATTGAGAGTTTAAATAGTCATACCAGAATTCATCTCCTTTATCACCGAACAGGGGTTGTTCTCCTATCTCAACAGGCACCTCTTCAGGTAGAGTCCTTGAAATGAGTTCAATTTTGATCTTTGCTTGTGCATCTGAAACAGGATTTCCACAGCCATCAGAAATGCGGAATATAACCGGTATCACGCTACCTTTCCTGAAGGGTTTCTCCAGGCTCACAGGAGGTCTGAATCCTTCAAATTTATACTTAATACTGTAAGATAGTTTCAATTCTGTTTTATTATCAGCTATATCATATGCTCTAACTGCATAGAACAATTCACCCGCTCTTCTGTCTTCTGTATGGAATGATTGAGCATTCTTCAGACCCGAAAGCCCATCCTCTGCCATAAACTCAGGGAAAGGTCTCTCATAAATATAATAGGCCCTTTTATTTTCCACTCCTTTCACTGATACAAAGGGCGGGGTCTTATCAATATTTATTACCACCTCAATTTGTTGACTATTGCCAACCTTATCAATAGCCCTTGCCCTTATTATCTGGTTCTTGCCTTCATTTGAGACCCTTACGGACTGAGGACATTCCCTGATACCTGATTCATAATCCCTGCAGTAAAAGGATACTGTTACATCGGTATTGTTCCAGCCATCCTTATTTGGTGGTGGATCTATTGAGGCAATAACCTCTGGTGGTTTTCTGTCAATATTTATGACATATAATCCATATCTGTATTTCCCTGATGACATCCTGGGCTTGTAAAGGATAGAGGTTGTATTGCACACCTCAAATCCTTCGTTATAGATACTCCATGTCTTGCCACCATCAATGCTATATTCAATCAATAGATTATCCTGACCAGTCATTGAGACAATCACACAGGAACCATAAACTCCCTCAACCCCCTGGCCCTCAACTCTTACAGAGATATTTTTTTCTGCTGGTATAAGCTCCTGAATCTCTGACTGTGAAGGAATGCTCTTAGCATAACAGGATAAAAGAGAAAGGCTTAATAAAAAGATTAAAATTCTCATCCAGTTCATATATAACCTCCGTAAATATCGTCAGAAATCAGAGGTCAGAACCCCAAACCTACTCCACCAAGAATTATAAAACAATCTATATATTAAATCAAAAAAATCTAACTACGGACTTCCCTATGGGTTATAATAAAATATGAGGTGTAGATCCTGTAATGGAATTATAGAGCTAGTGGCAGACTGAAGAACTATTTATCTGCGCTGCAGGTCCTGCGGCAGGGTATATAAGATAAGTGAATATCTGGATGAGATTGATGACAAGACATGGCAGCTCCTATCCCTGAGACCTGCAAACAGGGCATAGAAATGAAGAATCCCCTATATACAGAAATAATATGCAAAGGCTATTGCAGATATTACAGTCCGGGCAAAGAAGAGTTTATGTGTGGTTCCTACGAGGTCTTAAGGCTTAACCTTACACCCCAAGAATTAAGAAATCTTGTAAAGATAAGATTTAGAGTGCTGGCAGAAAACCTCTCAGATTATCTCCGAAATCTTTTCTGCAATAAATGCAAATTCAAAAGAAACGATTGTGACTTCTATGCAGGCCTTTCAGATACACCCTGCGGTGGTTATATGATATTGAAAAAGATATTAAGCAAGGAATAATGGAATCTCATAAACTCAAGGCCCTCTCTGATGAATACAGTCTTCTTATGCACACCTTCAGCAAAAAGACCATAGAAGCCCTGAAGTCTCAGCCCTTTTTCAATATCCTCTTTCCCGCTGTATCAAGATTCCTTGATGAAAATGTGGAAAAAGAGATTAAAAAAGACATCCTCACCATGAAGCTTGTCTTCAATGCCTATGAGCTTGAAAAGAAGGTCTCTGAAAAGGAATTTGATGAGATATTTGAGAAAACAAAGGAGATAGATGAAGAATTCCTGAAAAAGACTAAATCCCTTCCTTTATCTCTAAATCTATCATATAAAGAGATTGCGGATATCAGAAAGAAAAGGATAAAGTTCCTTGCTGAAATTGTCTGTGATCTTCTCAATAACTGGGAGAATCATGCTGAATTATATGAAACAATAAATCTCATCTACAGGCAGGAAGGTTTTAAAAAGATTATACTCGAGCTTCTTCATCTTTATAATATCGAAACAAGGTTAATCGCTGATTCAATAAAATTACCCTTTTTCCTTCAATCGGCAAAGTCTGCAATTACAAAGAATCTTTATTTAACCATGGAAAGAGTTGCTAAGGAGTTAGCTGAAGAATGGAGCAATAAAGGGCGAAACAGAAGTCAGAGTTCAGAAATCAAACTCTAAGAAAAATTTTTCCTCAAAAACCCCACAGGATCCGACCTCCGTTAACGATGCTCCCTGAGTCTTGGGTCAAGACTATCCCTTAGGGCTTCTCCAAGGAGGTTATAACTCAGAGTGGTTATAAATATAGCAAGACCTGGAAATACAGATAGCCACCAGGCAACCTCTATGTTGTCCTTTCCTGAAGAGAGGATGTTTCCCCAGCTCGGCTCAGGAGGCCTTATTCCAAATCCAAGGAACGAAAGGGCAGACTCTGTAAGGATCGCACCGGCAATTCCAAAAACAGCTGCAACAAATACAGGTGCAAGGGCATTTGGAAGGATGTGTCTGAATATAATTCTCGAATTACTCATGCCAAGGGCCCTTGCAGCCTGAACAAACTCCCTCTCCTTTAGGCTCAAAAACTCTGCCCTTACAAGCCTTGCAACATCCATCCAGCCTGTTAGACCAATAACAACCATTATAGTCCATATATTCTGCTCAACAATTACCATAATTGCAAGGATCAAAAATATTGTCGGGAATGTAAGCATTATGTCCACAAATCTCATAAGGATGGAATCAATTCTGCCGCCATAATAACCTGCGATTGAGCCTATGAGTGTACCGATAAGAATTGCGATACTTACTGCTATAAATCCTACAGAAAGGGAGACCCTGGCACCATAAATCATCCTTGAAAGGACATCCCTGCCGAGCTCATCTGTACCGAAGGGGTGCCTGAGGCTTGGTGGTGAAAGGACATTATCTACATCTATCTCTGTTGGAGAATATAATGCAATTACAGGTGCAAGAAGGGAGATCATGAATAGAAAAATAATTATTAAAAATGCAATAAGAGCTACAGGATTCTTCCTCAGAAATCCCATTACCTCTTACCCCCGAGTCTTATCCTTGGATCAACAATCGCATAGGCAATATCTGCAAGGAGATTACCAAGGAGTGTAAGAAAGGCGATTATTACAAGCATTCCCATGACTGTAGGATAATCCCTTGCCATTGCAGAGGAATAATAAAGCTGTCCCATCCCTGGAATAGCAAATATAGTCTCGAATATTACACTTCCACCTATAAGACCCGGGATAGAAAGTCCAAGAATCGTTATAACAGGCAGAAGGGCATTTCTGAGACCATGTCTGAAGATGACCGTCTTTTCCGGCAGACCTTTTGCCCTTGCAGTCCTTATGTAATCCTGCCTTAAGACCTCAAGCATGCTCGATCTTGCATATCTTGAAAGGCCTGCCAGCCCGCCAACTGTGGCAACACATACTGGAAGGACAAGATGCCTTGCAATATCGAGCAATCTTTCAAAGAAATTCATATCAGCTGTCTCTATACTCTGAATCCCCGATATGGGAAACCATCCGAGCTCTACACCAAAAAGCATCATCAACAGAAGGGCGAGCCAGAAATGAGGAATGGAAAAACCCGCAAAGACAAATACCGTTGTTATCCTGTCAAAAAGGGAATGTCTCTTCCAGGCAGAGATTACACCAATGGGGATGGCAAAGATAAATATTATGGTCATAGAGATGATATTAATAGCAAGTGTTATGGGAAGTCTTTCCCTGATCTTATCAAAGACCCTCCTCTGATCAACAAAGGACTCTCCGAAGTCCAGTTTCATAAACCTCTTGAGCCAGTCAATATACTGGACATGAAGGGGCCTGTCAAGACCATAGAGCTTTTTTAGATTCTCCCTTGCCTCTGCACCCACTTTTATATTAAGCTCTGTCTGGGCCTCTACAGGACCTCCAGGTGCAAGGTGGATTACTACGAATGTTATGAGGGTAATTCCGAAAAATACTGGTATAATCTCAATAAACCTTTTAAGAATAAAGGAAGTCATATTAAATTTCAGGCTCTATGAAGGTGCCTAAAAGGCTAACCTGCCTGTTTCAACTCCAAACTCTTACCCGTGCCACCCCTCACTGCCCTGAGCATTGACTTAAAGATATAAAGGCCATCCGTATTACCCAGTATCTCTTCTGATGCCCTTTCTGGATGGGGCATCATCCCGAGGATATTACCCTCTTTATTTATAATGCCAGCTATGTTATCAAGGGAGCCATTAGGGTTTGCTGAATCAGTAATCTCACCATCCTGAGTACAGTAACGGAATACTATCTGACCATTTTCATTAAGTTCTCTAATTACCTCTGGAGGTGCAAAATAATTTCCTTCACCGTGGGCTATTGGAATGCGGAGGACCTGACCTTCTTCACACTCCTTTGTAAAAGGTGTTTTATTATTCTCAACCCTTATATAAACATCCCTGCAGATAAATCTGAGCCCCTTATTCCGTAACATTGCCCCTGGCAGTAGCCTTGCCTCAAGGAGTATCTGAAAGCCATTGCAAATGCCTATTACAAGCCCTCCATTTTCAGCAAACCTCTTAACAGCCTTCATAATAGGTGAAAACCTCGCGATAGCACCAGTTCTAAGATAATCTCCATAGGAAAATCCACCAGGAAGGACTATTACCTTAAAGGCAGGGTCAATATTCTCCTCCTGATGCCAGATAAAATAAGTGGGCTCGCCAAGGACATGTTTTAATACATGATAACAGTCGTGGTCACAATTACTTCCAGGAAATACCACTACACCAAACATCTAATATCCTTTCTGACAGCATAATTAATATTTGAGTGCCCTACAGGCACTTCAGGTCTTTCAGGCGATAACCCTTCCCTGCTCAAGAATGCATTTCTCCGTAACCTTTGTTTCACCGTCTTCTATCTCAAAGTGATAATCCTCTATAACAGTGTTTGCAAGAAGGCTCTCGCACATATCCTTAAGGGATTTCTGGGCTTCTTCAATACTGAGGTTGTCAAGCTCTATCTCTATGAACTTCCCTACCCTTAGATCCTTTATCCCCTTAAAGCCCAGATTCTCAAGACCTGATTGAACAGCTCTGCCTTGTGGATCAAGGACACCCTTTTTTAATGTTATATACACCTTTGCTTTCATGTTGTATATTTTAGCATATTGTCACAGTTTAGTTTTTTCCAAAAAGCCCTGTTACCTCGCCACTAATAGCAACAGTTCCTTCGCCACAGAAGGCAATACTTGCATTTTTAGATTTAAATATGTTTATAATTATAACCATCAATTTTCATGCCAAGGAGAAAGGAAGTCATAAAAACCCTTACTGAAGAGGACAAAAAAGGCCTTCCCCTCTATCCCATTGGTGTTGTAGCAGACCTCCTTGGAACTACTGAACAGACCCTCAGGCTTTATGAAAAACACGGACTCATAAAACCTGCAAGGAGAAACAAAAATAGGTATTATTCAGAAAATGATATTAAGTGGCTTCAGTGTGTAAGGGAACTTATTCACCAGAAAAAGATAAGTATTGAAGGCATAAAGAGGCTCCTTGAATACGCACCATGCTGGGAGATTACTCAGTGTTCAGAGGAAAGAAGAAAGACCTGCACCGCCTTTATAGATAGGTCAAAGCCCTGCTGGGAGCTCAATAGGATGATCTGCCAGAGGAATTCAGGAAAGATCTGCGAGGAGTGTGTGGTATATCTTTCAAAAAAATTGCTTAAGACCACCCCAGGTAATAAATAATAGTGCACAAGAATAGAAGAGCCTCTAATTTGAGCATTAGAGGCAATTGAAGAGCAACAGATGATGATCTAATTCGCTATCACCGAATCCATGGCCTGCCTTAGGGCATCCTCAACGATCTTTCTTATCCTCTCAAGACCTCCCTCATCATTTGCTTCAAATCTCATCACAAGGGCTGGCTGTGTATTTGACGCCCTAACAAGTCCCCAGCCATCAGGAGTATTTAACCTTACACCGTCAATGTCTATTACTTCATAGCCTTTGAGAAACTCCTTTACCTTATCCACAACCCTGAACTTTATCTCATCAGGACAATCAAATCTTATCTCAGGGGTGGAGACAAGATTGGGAAGGTCCTCCAAAAGCTCCTTCAAGGACTTTTTGCCAGACCTGTTTATAATCTCCACAAGCCTCAGGGTTGCATATATGGCATCATCATATCCATAGTATCTGTCAGCAAAGAACATATGGCCACTCATTTCTCCGGCAAGGAGAGCTCCTGATTCTTTCATCTTTACCTTTATCAGGGAATGGCCTGTCTTCCACATTATAGGCACACCACCATTTGCCCTTATATCATCAAAAAGGGTCTGGGAGCACTTCACCTCTCCAATAATAGCTGAGCCTGGCCTCTCCTTAAGAATAGCCCTTGAAAATATAACCATGAGCCTGTCGCCCCATATTACCTCACCATCAGGTCCAACAACACCTATCCTGTCACCATCGCCATCATAACCAACTCCAAGATGGGCACCTTCTCTCTTTACTGTATCTATAAGGGCTGTGAGGTTCTTCAAGACAACTGGATCAGGTTCATGAGCGGGAAATCTTCCATCTGGTTCTGAATAGAGGTCAATAACCCTACAGCCTATCTGCCTTAATATCTCAGGTGCAACAAGACCTGCTGTGCCATTTCCAGAATCAATAACAATCTTTATGCCATCACCCTGATTATCAAACTCCTCTTTCATCCTGTTAATATAGTCAGAAATAATGTCATACTTAGTGACCTCACCAGCTGGTATGTCCTCTCCGTAAAGCTCCTCTGAAGAGCAACCCTTTATAGCCATATCCTTGATCATCGAGATATATTCTCCATAGAGGGTCTCCTTACCAACAGATAATTTCATACCATTGAATTCTGGTGGATTATGGCTTGCTGTAACCATTATCCCACCATCCACATTAAGCCTGAAAAGGGAATAATATTGAAGGGGTGTAGGGCAGACTCCAAGGTCTATTATGTCAAAACCTGATTCAAGAAGTGTTTCTATTATTATTCCTGCCATCTGAGGAGAGGAAAGCCTTGCATCCCTTCCAACAGTTATTTTTGGCCTTCTCGTCTTAAGGTCTAAATTTAAGGCTTTTAATAGATAACATGCATAGGCCTTTGCAATCCTTCTTACTACATCATCTGTAAGGTCTTTCCCCCAGACGCCCCTTATGTCATACTGTCTGAATATCTTCTCATTAAGCTGAGTATTACTTACACCACTATTTTTGGTCATCCTGTCCTGAAACCTCCTTTGTCCTGTCTATCTTTGGTGGAACAAGTTCCGGGTCTATAAGATAGGCTTCATTAAAGGCTTGCTCCGCCTTATCAAAATCCTTGAGCTTATAATAAGCGTATCCGAGAAGATAATAAGCCCTGGGATCTGGTTTTGCCTTTACATACTCCTCAAGATACATAGAGGCTTTCTTAAAATCACCAGCCTTATAGGCATCAAGGGCAAGACTGTATATCTCCTCAGGTGTCTGGGCAACTGTCTCTTTGACACCAAACATTAAAGGAACTATAAATAAACCAGTTAATAAAAGGATTGACAGCTTCATAAAGCCCTCCTTTCAGTCATATTCAGGCCTCTGCTCAGGTGTAATAGTAGGTCTGAGAGGCTCTGTTATTCTTTCTTCAGGCAAAGGTCCATACTCTCTTGGTTCTGTACCCTCCTTAAAATATTCAAGAAGGACATTCGGCCTTCCCTCATCACCAAGCAGTCCTGTGGTCTTATCCACATACCTTGCAACAATACCATCAGGAACAGGAAAATCATCTGGTGGACCAAGGTCTATAGACTTCATAAAATTTACCCATATAGGAAGGGCTGCCCTTGCACCTGTTTCATGTTCACCAAGGGGTCTCATGTCATCATAACCGACCCATACACCCGCAACAAGATTTGGTGTATAACCTATGAACCAGGCATCCCTGTATTCATTTGTGGTACCTGTCTTTCCTGCCACAGGTCTCCCGAGTTCTTTTGCCCTCCATCCTGTGCCATAGGATACCACATTCTTGAGCATAGATGTAATAAGAAAGGCTGTCTGAGGACTTATGGCCTCTTCAGGAGATGGTTGATTCTCTTCAAGAATCCTTCCATTTCCATCAACAACATAACGGATTGCAATGGGTGTAATGTTCATTCCATAACTTGCAAAGGTAGCATAGGCCTTTGTCAGTTCAAGGGGGCTAATGCTCAGGGATCCGAGAGAAACGGTATAGTCCCTTGGAAGGTCTGAATTTATGCCTATGGTTCTTGCAAAGTCTATCACTTTCTGGATACCCATACTTTCAACAATTTTGACTGTAATTACATTTCTTGAATAGGCAAGGGCATCAACTAAACTTGTTGGACCCCAGTATTTGCCATCAAAGTTCTTAGGTGACCATTCTGTCTCCTTTCCCTCTTCGTATATAACAGGCTCATCTACTATAATGCTCGCCTGTGTAAAGCCATTATCAAGGGCACAGGCATATATAACAGGCTTGAAGGCTGAACCCGGTTGCCTTCTTGCATAGATTGCCCTGTTAAACTCACTCTTTGAATAATCAAACCCTCCCACCATTGCCCTTATAAATCCCGTATAAGGTTCAATCGCAACAATAGCTCCTTCCACCTCTGGTTCTTGTTCTAAGGCAAACTCTATATTGCTCTTCGATGCGTTAATATCCTTTATCCTTACATATATAACATCCCCTGGCTTAATGATAGAATTAAGGGAAAACTTCTCTAAGGTCTTTGAGCTATTTGTCTTTGGGTCATACCGCACCTTTGCCCATTCAGCATCCTTAATAGAAAGGGTTCCTATCATACCCTTTGCCTTCACCAGGGCCTTTTCAGGGGTAACCTTAAGAACAACACCTGTGACAACATCCTCAGAGGAAGGTGCATATTCAATGGTTATATCCCTTTTATCCTTCTGACCCATCTCTTTTTCAGGATCTATCTCCTTGTGAGCAACAGGTCCTCGCCAGCCTCTTCGCTTGTCAAGTTCTCTTAAACCCTGCTTCAGAACCTTCTGGGCAGCAGCTTGCATATGTCTGTCAATAGTGGTATAGACCATCAAGCCACCTTTATAGACAAGGTCTTCCCCATATCTTGTGATAAGCTCCTTTTTTATATAATCAATAAAGTAATGGTTGATAAAAAGTTCACTCTTTGAACCAGCAATTTGAAGAGGCTCCTTAGAGGCCTTCTCAAACTCCTTCTTTGTAATAAAACCAACCTCCTTCATCCTCATGAGGACATAGAGCTGCCGTTCCCTTGCCCTCACTATATTATTGTAAGGACTGTAAAGATTTGGTGCCCTTATAAGACCCGCAAGAAGGGCAGCCTCGTGAAGTCTCAGGTGCCTTGCTGATTTCCCAAAATATATCCTTGATGCCATCTCAATACCATAAGCACCATGACCGAAATAGACCCTGTTGAGATATTGCTCAAGAATCTCCTCCTTTGTCATATTCTTCTCGAGCCTGAAGGCAAGTATTGCCTCTTTTACCTTTCTCCTGAGTGTCCTCTCAGGTGTAAGAAACATAACCTTTGCAAGTTGCTGTGTAATAGTACTTCCACCCTGTTTTATCTCTCCATGGATAATATCTTTTATCAATGCACGGCTAATAGCAATATAATCAATCCCCCCATGGCGCCAGAATCTCTCATCCTCTGTTGCAATAACGGCATCTATAACATGTTTTGGAATCTCTTTTATTGAGATGTGAATTCCCCTTTCGATGGTAATTTCACCTATAAGGACATTGTCATTTGCAAAGACCTTTGTTCCTGCCCAAAACTTATGGGCCTTTATCTCATCAACCCCGGGGATGCCCCTTGCAACATCAAGATAAACCATCCCAAGGAGCATGAAGGGAAGGAGGATAAAGAGTGATATAAGGCAAAGCTTTTTTCTTTTCATTTTTTAATTATAATCAAATTCCTGTGGTAAAATACAGGGTGAGGTGAAATCCTGTGGCAGAGGTAACAGTTGAAGAAAGGCTCAGGACCTATTTTGAAAAAGAGCCATCGGTATCAATGGCCTTCCTCTTCGGCTCAAGGGCAAGAGGTATTGAGAGAAAGGGCTCTGACTGGGATATTGGCATTTATTTCAGGCCGCAGGAATATCTGGAAACAGAAACAGATATTGAGTATCCAGAGGAACTTCGCATATGGTCTGACCTTATTGATATCCTTCAGACAGATGATATTGACCTTATTATTCTTAACAGGGCTGGTTCTCATCTTGTATATGAGGTATTAAGAAAAGGTATCCCCCTCGTGATAAAGGACAGAAACCTCTACATTGACCTGCTTTTAAAAACGAGTTACGAAGCCCTGGACTGGTGGGACTTTGTAAAGGATTATTATGAAATAAGCGAGAAATCCAGCTCAATTGCACCATCAGAAAAGGCGAGGCTTTTAAGAGCCCTCAGATTCCTTGAAAATGAATTCAAGGAGCTCAAGGATATGCAATCCATAACTTATGTAGATTATCTTCATAACAGTTTTAAAAGAAAGGTAATAGAAAGATGGATCGAAAACATTGTAATGGCAATGCTTGATATAGCAAAAATTATCATGGCATCTTCAAAAAGGGAAATACCCGAAACCTACAAAGAGATACTCAAAACATTTGGAACACTTTATATAAACGAATCCTTTGGAGAAAAGATAGCCTGGTTTGCCATAATGAGAAACATCGTGACTCATGAATACCTTGATATACGATGGAAAAGGATTAAAAAGTTTATTATTAATGATGCAGAAGTCCTCGTACCTATTTTTATTAAAGATGTAAAAGATATAATTAAGGAGTAATCCATGGATATCCTTTCAGTCATTAAAGGAAGAAGGAGTGTAAGGGACTTTCTCAAAAAGGAGATACCTGAGGAGTTGATTAATGAACTTGTAGAGGCCCTTATCTGGGCACCAAGTGCGGGGAATCTTCAGGCAAGGAGATTTATATTTGTAAAGGATCAGAAGACAAAAAAGGAACTCGCAAGGGCAGCCCTCGGTCAATCCTTCATAGCAGAGGCACCCCTTGTTGTAGTGGGCTGTGCAGACCTTGAAAGGATTGCCAGTAGATATGGCTCAAGGGGAATGAATCTCTATGTTATTCAGGATGTCTCGGCAAGTATAATGCAGCTCATGCTCCTTGCCCATGAAAGGGGTCTTGGCACTGTCTGGGTTGGTGCCTTTGATGAAAGGGCAGTATCAGAGATCCTCCGTCTTCCTCCCCATCTCAGACCTGTTGCCATAGTTCCTGTGGGCTATCCATCAAGAATCCCCTCTCCGCCTCCAAGAAGACCGGTAAAAGAGATTATTGAGTTCCTTTGAGAATAAATAACTGATGAATGAGCTTGTGACCTTTTAAAAGGGATTTTTTTCTTCCTCAATAACAAAAGGAATACCGAGGGTTTTCTGTAAGTAGGATCCTAATATATTTAAATCTTTCTTTGTCTTTAAAACCTTCTCTTTCTCGTCAGGAACCTCTGTAAAGAATAATTGTATCTTTTTGCCATTTTTTAAAATAGAATAAACATGGAAAACATATGTAGCTATTTTTCTTATCCTCTTAGCCTTTATCTCAATTCGTTCAATCTGGTAGCCTGGAAATTCTTTCTTTAAAAAAAGCTTCCTAACAGTTACTAACTCCCTTGAGATCTCAAGCTTAATTGGTGTTATAAGGTCTTTCAATAAATAAATAACAAAAATGCTGATACCTAAAACCAAAAAGAGACCAAGATATTTTTGAGGAGCATCCTCCCCAATTAAAATTGCTATTATACTAAAAGGAATGACTACAAGGATAACAAAAAACCTCTGGATATCGTAGAGACTTACTCCTCTATAGAGGACCACCTTCATCGGATTAAAATTTTTTATTCTAACATATGGGATATTAAGTTCCTTTAAATTAATCTCTTGAAGAACCTCTTCAAAGACAACATCTTGAATACCTTCTTCAACCTCTCTTTTTTTCTCATATCCCTTACTAAAGCTTATTGCGAAACCTGTATCTCCAAGAACCTTTGCCCCATAGGTGTGGAAATTAAGAATATATGCCATGTTAAGAAAAAGCTTTGCGACTTCCTTTATTCTGTTTAATCCAGAAAGAGAAAACGTAATGTATACAGGCTTTTCTTTATCAGTAAAGACCTCTAATAAAATCTCATCTTTAAAATATAAAACAGCCATCCTTTTAATCTCATTACATTTAATCACTTGACGCTTCTTAAATAAAAGATTCTTAATCCAGCCAATCTCCATCTTACAATTTTCTACCCTCACCATAAAGACCTTTGGGGTTACGGAGGCAAATACAATAAAAAAGATAAAAAGAGGTAAACCAAACAGAAGTATATAAAAATAAACTGGCAAATCCTCAATGGTACCTTTAAGGAAGAAAAATATTATTGTCAACTCAATTATCATCAGTATTAAAATCAAAAGAAGACCCTGTAAATCTTGGGGACTTTTATCTCCGGAAGTCCTTAATAAGACCGATTCTTTTAATTTAAATCCAGACAGCCCAAGCCTCATGGTGTTAAAGATTTTTTAGTCAAAAGTTCCTTAAGAGAAATCAAGGCCTGCCTCATGTCCTCTGGTAAAGATGCAGAGAATTCAAGCTCCTCACCTGTTACAGGATGTCTGAAACCAAGTGTTTCAGCATGGAGCATCTGGCGGGGAAATCTCAACTTTTTACCCTTTATCTCAACAAAGGTCTTCCTTCCATAAGTAGAATCACCACATACAGGATGCCCTGTTGATGCAAGATGAACCCTTATCTGGTGGGTCCTGCCAGTTCTCAAAAATACCTCAAGAAGGGTTGCAAGGCCAAATCTCTCTAAAACCCTCCATCGGGTTACGGCCTCTTTACCAGACCTCGTCTTTGTTGAAAACTTCTTTCTGTCTGAAGAGGACCTTCCGATGGGCAGTTCTATTACACCTTCGTCTTTTGAGAAATCACCACAGGCAAGACAGAGGTAACGCCTCTTTAATTCCCTTTTTTTAAATATCTCCACAAGCTTATAATAAGCCTTTTCACTTAAAGCCACAACCATAACTCCTGATGTGTCCTTATCAAGCCTGTGGACAATGCCTGGCCTTAAGGGTCCGCCAGGAAGTTCAGGTCTAAGATTTACATGATACATGAGGGCATTAATTAGGGTATGGTCCTCGTGGCCAGGCCCTGGATAGACGACCATCCCGGGTGGTTTATCAACAACACAGATATGTTCATCTTTATAAAGAATATTAATCGGTATTGCCTGAGGGCTTAAACCTTCTCGAGGCTTTTCTGGTATGGTAATCCCTATCTCATCTGCAGGCCTAAGTTTATAAGAAGGTTTCAAAGGCCTGAGCCCTTCTTTTGTAAAGAGCATTACCAGGCCATCTTCGATAAGCTTCTGAATCTGGGAACGGGTAATAGAAAGCTTTTCTTTAAGGAATAAATCTACCCTTTTGTCTTTATCAGAAGGCCCTGCAGTGAATTTAAGGGGTTGAGTATCATTAAAAGGCATATTCTATGTGCTCGATTACAGGCTCTGGTTTCAATTCAATAGAGAGGACATCAAATCTTACAGGAGGAACTCTCTTGAGTCCTTTAAGATAAAGGAGGGCCACCTTTTTAATCCTTTCTTGTTTCTGTCGTGTAACAGCCTCCTCTGGAAGGCCAAAGGCATCAGTCGTTCTGGTCTTGACCTCTACAAATACAACAGTCCCCTTCTGCTCAGCAATTATGTCTATCTCTCCAAAAGGTGTCCTGTAATTCTTTTCAAGGATTCTGTATCCCTTTTTCTTCAGATAATTCACTGCAAGGTCTTCACCCTTCAGTCCTGTAATTCGCATTGAGACCTCAGCCTCTCTATTAGGTCAGGTATAGCCTCAATTTCAAAGATCTCATTCCTTGAAAGAACCTTTAATGTCTCCCTGAAACTGCTGTATCTCTCCCACAGTCCTGAAAGGAGTTCACCAAGGCTCTCATAAAGAGCCTCTCCCCTCTGATCCCAGTCAATAAGGAGTAGGACCTCCTTAAATCTTTCATGCACCTCTTCGCTAAACTCATAGAGACCCTTCCCACTGTGAACCTGAAGAAGCTCACCCTCGAACCCTAAGGCTCTGAGGGCAAGGACATCTCTCTTACCCTCAACTATTATGGGAATCCTTTTGTTGAGCTCCGAGAGGACACTGAGCAATTCCTCAAGAGCCTCAAGCCTTATCCTTGATGATTGAAGCTTTTCTTCCACACGAAGCACTGTTACTTACGCCACTTCGTGGCTTATTCAACTGCTATAAAGGTCTCAGTCCTTGTTATGCCTTTTATCTTTTTGCGGATATCCTTAAGTATCTTATTAAAGATGTCATTAATATCCTTTGCCTCAATAACTGCCACAATATCGTACTGACCTGTCACTACATCTGCATAGGTTACTCCCTTAGATGCCCTGAGGATGTCCCTCACATCCCTGTCCTTACCTGGTAATACATTTGCAAGAAGATAAACCCTTGCCATAATAACCTCCTGATATTAGGATACAGGCCTTAGGATTTTTTCTTAATTTCCTGTTGCCTATAGCCTGTTTTATTATATTATACACTCATTATGCTCTATGGTATTGCTGTTCATGGTGGAGCTGGCTCAACAGAAGACCTGAAAGAGGGCCTCCAGAAGGCCTGCGAAAGGGGGTTCTCTATTCTTAAAAACAATGGTGATGCCCTGAGGGCAGTAGTTGAAGCAGTAAAGGTTCTTGAGGATGATGGAAGGTTCAATGCTGGAGCTGGCTCTGTTTTGAGGATTGATGGAAAGACTATCGAGATGGATGCCTCCTTGATGAGTTCTGATGGAAGGCTTGCCATAGTTATGGCAGTAAGAGATATCAAAAATCCTATCCTCCTTGCAGAAGCCCTTCTCATGACACCCCATCTGGCTATGGCAGGCAATGGTGCTACTGTTCTTGCAAAAAGCCTTGGTATTCCTGCTCATCCAGGCCCGTCAGAAAAGGCTCTGGAGCTTTATAGAAAAATAAAAAGACTCCTTAGAGAGAATAAAATCCATGAGCTCAATCCTCTGTGGAAAAAGATTCCTCAGGAACTCCTTTCTGACACTGTTGGAGCAGTTGCCCTTGACAAATATGGAGTCTTTGCTACGGCAAGTTCAACAGGTGGTGCCATACCCATGCTTGTGGGCAGGGTTGGAGATACACCATTGATTGGCTGCGGATTCTACGCTGGTCCCATAGGAGCAATTGCTGTTACAGGCATTGGTGAGGAGATCATAAAGAGGTTTTTAGCCCTAAGAGTCTACAGGATGCTCGAAGAGGGTAAAATCCTTAAAGAGGCCTTTGAGGAAGCTATAAACCTCTTTCCTGAAGAGATACCAATTGGAATGATCGGTATCACAAAAGAAGAGGTTTCTGGAATTTCCAATAGGACCATGGCCTGGGCATCAATAACTGATAAAGGGCCTTAAGAAATCAGCCACAACAGTTTGGGCAGTCTCTGTATCATCATAGATATAGAGGACATTTTTAGCTCTCCGATCCTTCAATATGAAGGGATTGCCGAAGACAATGATAAGCCTTGCCTTTTTCGAAAGGTGCCTTAAAAGATAATCGAAATCCTTGAGCCTCTTCTTTTTAAAGGCACCTGGCCTTGAATACACAATAAGTAGAAACTGTCTGTTTGATGGGAGATCCCTCAGATCCCCTTCATTTTTAATATAGATAAAGTTCCCTTTTTCCAATCCTGTCTTATTAATAAAAACACCTGATCTTTGAGATAACTCCTCATCGAGGATAACGAGAAGGGGAGATCTCATAATGGGAATCTCACCTGAAACATCAATGGCCTTTTGATAGATCTCCCTGGTAATAAGTCTTCCCCTTTCAAAATCTGGGACACTTCCATATTCTGTCTTTATCTTCTTTTTAGAATAGTCGAGGGACTCATTGAGATTTATTTTAATACCCTTTACAAGACTGTCCGGGTCTGATGGATGAAGGATAAGGTCAACACCACCAGAAAGGGCTATCTCTGCAGCCTCTGTTTCAGAATATCCTGAAAGGGCTCCCATATTGAAGGCATCTGTGACAATAATTCCGTCAAAACCCATATCCCTCAGAAACCTTATTGCCTTTTTTGAAATCGAAACAGGATACATAGGGTCGATGGTTGGTACCAAAAGATGGCCCATCATGACCATAGAAACTCCACTTTCTATAGCACGCCGGAACGGAATAAGTTCAAATCCAAGGAGTTCTTTAAGAGATTTGCCTATTACAGGCAACCCATGATGGGAGTCTATGACAGTATCTCCATGACCTGGAAAATGTTTTGCACAACTCATAAGACCTCCCTCTTCATAACACCTTATCATCAGGGAGCCGAGATAGGAGACTATTTCTGGTTCTGTTCCGAAGGCACGTATAGAAATAATGGGATTATTAGGGTTACTCTGGATATCCATAACAGGGGCAAATATAGTATTTATCCCAGCATAAAGGGCCTCCCTTGCCGTCTGTCTGAAGGCCTCTTCAATAAGTGTTACTACAGAAGGGTCTTTAAGCCAGGCAGAACCCATTGCCATTGCTGATGGCATAGTAGTGCCACCCCTTACCTGCTGGCCGAGTCCCTGCTCAAGATCAGAGCCTATAATGAGGGGAAGGTCAGCAATATCCTGGAGATAAAAAAGACCCTCTCTTAATCTTTCGAGGTCTCCACCAAAGACTATAAAACCAGCTATACCTTTTCGGACAAGGTCAATATAGACCTCGGGCTCCCTTGAGAGTCTCTCTCCATCAAGCCTTGCTATTATCCGTGAATAGGCCTTCATTGATGATAAATTATTAATAATCCTGTCCTTGTCAACTCAATTCTCTTATCCCATCAACATAAAAATCTAAATCTCAGATGCAAGACCTGTCCTGTTCTGTTATAATAACATCGAGCCTTTAATAAATTTACCATCCATCAGGTATATTATGTACCACACCTTTCAGAGAACAGGAAAGGAGAACAATGGGCCTTTTAGACAGTCTCAAAAAGGGACTTGAAAAAACTAGAAAGGGACTTCAGGAAAGACTCAGCAGTATCTTCAAGGGAACTTTTGATCAAAGGAGCCTTGAGGAACTCGAAGAGGCCTTAATCCTTGCAGATGTTGGTCCAAAGGCAACACAGGAATTACTGAATGCAGTAAAGGAAGAATTCAGAAAATCGGACTATAAAGACATAAAGACAATCCTCAGGACAAAGATGCTCGAGATTCTTGGTGAACCATCTCCTCTGAATTTACTATCGTATAGCCCCGCTGTATTACTCATTACAGGAGTAAATGGTGTTGGCAAGACAACAACTATTGGGAAGTTATGCCACAAGTTCAGGACTCAAGGAAAATCCGTTATCATAGCTGCCTCAGATACCTTCAGGGCTGCTGCGATTGAACAGCTTGAGATATGGGCAAAAAAGACAAATGCCCAGCTCATAAAACACCAGATGGGTTCTGACCCCGCTGCAGTGGCTTTTGACGCAGTTCAGTCAGCAAAGGCAAGAAACACAGACATTGTCATAATCGACACAGCAGGCCGTCTCCACACAAAGACGCCTCTTATGGAGGAACTAAAAAAGATAAAAAGGGTAATCCAGAAGGTAATCCCTGAAGCACCTCACGAAAGCCTCCTTGTGCTTGACGCCACAACAGGACAGAATGCCCTCCAGCAGGCAAGGCTTTTTAATGATGCAATTGGTATCACAGGCATTGCCCTTACAAAGCTCGACGGGACCTCAAAGGGAGGGATAGTCTTCGCAATAAGAAAAGAATTTGGTATCCCTGTTAAATTAATCGGGATCGGCGAAGGGCCTGAAGACCTTGAGGAATTTAATCCTGATAAATTCGTAGAGGCATTGCTGGAATGAACACCTTACAGCAGAAAATTTATAACATCCTTAACAAAATAAACAGTTTCATCTATAAACACTATCAGGAGTATATCCAGGAGGCCTTTGAATATTTCTGGGAAGAAGAAAAACCTGAGGAGTTTTTGCAAGGAATACTTCTCGATATAGGAGAGATAAATTTTGAAGACTGGCTTACCATTGATTACAGGACGCCTTATGGAGAGAGTTTTTTAGACCTCTATAGAGAATTTTCAGAAGTTTCTGAAGAAGAAAGTATCATACTTGATGCGCTGAAAGAAAGCAGAATAAGCCTCTACGAGGTGGAAAGTAACAGTGAAGAGGGTATTGTTATTAAAGACCTCATTGCTCAGGAAAGATACAAAATTAAGTCAGATGCCCTAAACTCATTAAATTTATCGGTGGAAAAAATAAAAGTTGGTGAACTCTTTGCAACAAGGCTTATAAAACTCAATGGCGAGATAATAATGGGAAGGTGTGTCTATCCTTTCAGGGCCTCTCTCAAAGATGAGGTCTTGAGATATATTGAAATGCAGTACAAAAGATATCTGAAGAATGAAAACCCTTCTGGAAATATAGAAAGTTTTCTGAAAGAGGTCCCAAGCATCCTCAACACCATATGGGTAACAACATTAAATAAGAGGGGTTAGGAAGCAGGTAAACCATGGCTAAGAAGCCCATAAGAGAATGGCCCCTTCAAGAAAGGCCCCGCGAAAGGCTCCTTAAGGAAGGACCTGAGGGTCTTTCCCTTAGCCAGCTCATGGCTATAGTATTGAGGACAGGTGGTGCCGGGAAATCTGCTATTGAACTTGCCATGGAACTTATTGAAAGGTTCGAGACCCTTCAGAGGATAAATGAGGCATCCCTTAAGGAGCTTCTTGAGATAAAGGGCATGGGTAGTGCAAAAGTTGCCCAGCTACAGGCTGCCTTTGAACTTGGCAGAAGACTCATGAGGGAAAGCTCCTATTCAGGAGTAATACTCTCAAGTCCCCTTCAGGTCTATGAATATTACAGCCCTAAGATGAAGGGCCTTAAGAAAGAGGTATTTTACTGTGCGATGCTCGATACCAAAAACAGGCTCATTAAAGAGATAAAGGTCTCTGAAGGAACCCTTACCAATTCCCTTATACATCCAAGAGAGGCCTTCAAGGAGGCAATCAAGGAATCTGCCCATGCTGTTATATTTATCCATAATCATCCAAGCGGTGATCCTGCACCAAGCCCTGATGATATGAAAGTAACGAATATACTTGTTGAGGCAGGCAGGATTATTGGCATTAAGGTACTTGACCATGTGATAATAGGTGATGGAAAATATACAAGCCTTTTAGGAAATCCTTAGTAAAAGGGTAACAGGTAAGTTTCTCTAATAACGCAAATAGGATATAGCATGGCTGGCTTTTTGGTGGCGAGGTAACAGTTTGGCAAAATTTCACGGGTCTTGGCAGGGAGTGGCTGTCCTGAAGACAGCCACGGCTGATAGATTAAAAAAGATTAAAGATGAGG
>Ga0197142_1000266_pt1 | contig 48074 bp, 38 predicted proteins | sample GBS60_MetaG_FD_148614 | JGI IMG/M metagenome (GOLD analysis project Ga0197142, IMG submission 148614) | Sediment microbial communities from Great Boiling Springs, Gerlach, Nevada, United States - GBS 60_MetaG | ecosystem: Environmental > Aquatic > Thermal springs > Hot (42-90C) > Sediment... | reverse complement strand
CTTGTCGGGGAGGGCGACCATGCAGTCTACCAGGTCCGCCTCGACGATGTTCTTGCGGATCTCGCCCTCGCCCGACTGGTTGGAGGACATGGAGCCGTTGGCAAGAACGAAGCCCGCCAGCCCCGTAGGTGCCAGGTGGTGGATGATGTGCTGGACCCAAGCGAAGTTGGCGTTGTTCACGGGCGGGATTCCGAATTTCCAGCGCTTGTCCTCCCGCAGGTGCTCGCCGCCCCACTCCTTCATGTTGAACGGCGGATTGGCCAGGATGTAGTCCGCCTTGAGGTCGGGGAAGCGGTCGTTGAGGAAAGAGTCGCCCTGCTCGATCCGGCCGTCGATGCCCCGGATGGCCAGGTTCATCTTGCACAGGCGCCAGGTCGTGTAGTTGAGCTCCTGACCGTAGACGCTAATGTCGCCGATCCGCCCGCCGTGGGCTTTGATGAACTCCTCGGATTGGACAAACATACCGCCCGAGCCACAGCAGGGGTCGTAGACCCGGCCTTTGTATGGACGGAGCATTTCCACGAGGAGTTTGACCACACAGCGGGGCGTGTAGAACTGGCTGGCCTTCTTTCCCTCGGCGCTCGCGGACTGTCCGAGGAAGTACTCGTAGACCCGGCCGAGGATGTCTCGGGCATGGTTGTCGCCTCCGCCTAAGGTGATGTTGGAGATCAGGTCTATGAGCTGGCCAAGGCGGGTCTTGTCGAGCGCCGGACGGGCGTAGTCCTTGGGGAGGACGCCCTTGAGGGAGGGATTGTCCCGCTCCACCGCCTCCATCGCGCGGTCTACCAGCTCCCCGATGGTGGGCTGGCGCGCGTTTTTCTGGAGCTCTGACCAGCGGGCTTCGGGGAGTACCCAGAAGATGTTGTCCGCTCGGTACTCGTCCGGGTCTTCGGGGTAGGCGTAGGGCTCCGCGAGGAGCTTGTTCCGGTGCTCCTCGAAGGCATCGGAGAAGATGAGCCTCAGGACCACGTGCTTGTACTCGGCGGCGTCCATGGAGCCCCGCAGGGCGTTGGCCGCAGCCCACAGTTGGGGTTCGAAGCCCAATTTCGCGGAGGTGGACTTCGGAGCCTTCGCCTCGTGCTGGACAGATCTTTTCATCTCGTTCATATCCTTTCCGAAGAAGCAACAATTTTCATCTGCTGATGGGCAGGAAACGGCGTCTCGCCCAGGAGCACAAGCTGCGGCTCCGGCTTTTTGACCGCCTCCAGGATCGCCCGCGTGGAGATGCGCTCGTGGATGTGGAGTGAGACGACATTCACCTCGAACGAGGTGTGCTCGGCTTTGCCCGCCCAGACGAGCTGCGGGCCCAGGTGCGGGTCGTAGGCGTAGCGCCTGGTTTGTCGCTCGCAGACTTCGTAGGTGGGCGCGACACCGGCAGGCGGGTTGTTCTTCCGATGGGCTGTTGTGTGGTGAAAATCCTTAAACCCGGCAGAAATTGTGTTTCTTTTCTTGCATGGCATTGATGGGGATTCCAGATCGGTAGCTTATTCGTCGTCGGGGAAAATATACTACAACTACGCCTTACTCCGCAGCCAAAGGCTGGACCTCCCCTCCCTGGCTCTTGGCTATAAGATTGGCCGGCACGCTCTAAGTGGTGGGCCCGGTAGGATTCGAACCTACGACCGTCGGATTATGAGTCCGCTGCTCTGACCGCTGAGCTACGGGCCCCAAAAAAGATTAGCCCAAGTAAACCGCCTTTTCCAAACCTCCTTTCCGGCTTTCAGGATCCCTACCGAGAGACTTTTTAAATTTTTAAGGCACATCCTAAGCCTTCACTTAGAAGCGCTATCTTATCCCGCATCTAACCCTGGAACCCCTTTTGTTCAACGTATTTTTTTAAACTAAGCCTCCCTTTGGCAAAACTTATTTTCCTAAATTAACCATTAACCTAAATGATCGCATTATGAGCACGGTAGAGCGTATCGATGAGATCGACGTCCGGATTCTCGAGCTCTTGCAAGAGCACGGGCGCATGAAACGCAACCGCATTGCCGAAGAAGTCGGCCTGTCGGTTCCTTCCGTAAGTGAGCGGATGCGCAAGTTGGAAGAGCGGGGGGTCATTACAGGTTATCATGCGGTGCTCGACCCCAAACGTTTGCATTTCGACATCACGGCTTTTATTCGGGTGATTGTGGACGGCTCAGAATACTATCCAGAATTCATCCGGCGCGCCACAGCTTTGGATGAGGTACTGGAGGTTCATTCGATCACCGGTGAAGGCTCCCACATCCTTAAAGTCCGTACGCGCAACACCACCACCTTGGAACGGCTTCTCTCGCGCATCCAGTCTTGGCCTGGCGTACACGGCACCATCACCAGCATCGTACTGAGCACCTTTAAAGAAACGCGGCGGCTACCGGTTGCGCCTACAGAGCTGCTGCCGGTCGAAGCCCTTGAATCCTCTTGAAGCTAAACCTAAAACCCCTAGATCGCCAGCTATGAATAAGCTGTTGCTCGATTACAACGTCATTGCAGCTACCAAAACGCGTCTTTGGGTCAATGGCAGCCAGGAGGTTAAGCCTCAGCCCATGGACATTGAGCGCATCTTCGGCGAGAACGTCTTTTCGCTGGAGGAAATGAAAAATCGGCTGCCTAAAAAAGTCTTCGAAAGCCTGCTGGCCACCATTGAAAAGGGCGAGCCGCTCTCCCCGGAGATTGCCGACACGGTGGCGCTGGCCATGAAAGAATGGGCCATCGAAAAAGGCGCCACGCACTTTACGCACTGGTTTCAGCCCTTAACGGGCATGACTGCCGAAAAGCACGAAAGCTTTATCACCCCAAACCAGGGGGGCGGTGCCATTGCTGTATTCTCAGGGCGCGACCTGATCCAGGGCGAACCCGATGCTTCCAGCTTCCCCAGCGGCGGCCTGCGCGCCACGTTTGAAGCGCGTGGCTACACGGCCTGGGATCCGACCTCGCCGGCTTTCATCATGGAAAACCCCAAAGGCGCCTATCTGGCCATCCCTACGGCTTTTGCGTCTTGGACCGGCGAGGCGCTTGACCATAAAATCCCGCTGCTGCGCTCGATGCAGGCGCTCGATAAGCAAGCCCGTCGCGTACTCGGGCTTTTTGGCGTTAAGCACGTCCACAAGGTTTATCCTACCGTAGGCAGCGAGCAGGAATATTTCCTTATCGACGAAGAATTCTTCTACCGTCGTCCGGATTTGGCTACCTGCGGCCGCACGCTCTTTGGCGCCAAACCGCCTCGCGGACAGGAGATGGAAGACCACTATTTTGGTTCCATCCCAGAACGCGTGCTCTCTTTCATGCTGGAGGTCGAAAAAGAACTCTACAAGCTGGGTGTTCCGGTTAAAACGCGTCACAACGAGGTGGCTCCAAGCCAATACGAAATTGCCCCGCTGTTTGAAAATGCGAACCTAGCGGCCGACCACCAGCAGCTGGTCATGCAGACGCTCAAAAACGTGGCACGGCGCTATGGATTGGTGTGTCTGCTCCATGAAAAGCCATTTGCTGGGGTCAACGGCTCGGGCAAACACAACAACTGGTCGATGGCCACCGACACCGGAATGAACCTGCTCGACCCCGGCGACAATCCGCACGATAACATGCAATTCCTCTTTTTCTGCGCTGCTGTCGTGCGGGCTGTGCATAAACATCAGGACCTGCTCCGCATCTCGGTGGCTACAGCCAGTAACGACCACCGCTTAGGCGCCAACGAAGCGCCCCCAGCCATTATGAGCGTCTTCTTGGGCGAACAGCTGGAAGACATCTTCCGTCAACTCGAAAATGGGGGAGCCCGCTCCAGTAAAAAAGGTGGCTTGCTTGGGCTGGGCGTGCCGGTGCTTCCTCACCTCCCCCGGCATGCTGGCGACCGCAACCGCACCTCGCCGTTTGCCTTTACCGGAAATAAGTTTGAATTCCGCGCCGTCGGCGCTTCGCAATCTATCTCCTTCCCGAACACAGTGCTGAACACCATCGTGGCCGATGCCCTGGACGAAATGGCCACAATGCTTGAGGAAAAGCTCAAGGCTAAGGGTAAACGCACCAAGCAAGCCTTTGAAGAAGCCGTCGGCGAAGTGCTACGGGAGGTCATCCAACAATCCAAGGCCATCATCTTCAACGGCGACAACTACTCGGCCGAATGGCATGCCGAAGCCGAACGTCGCGGCCTACTTAACCTGCGCAATACGGTCGAAGCCCTCGAACACCTGCTTGACGAGAAAAACATCCAGCTCTTCGAACGGCACGGCGTACTCAGCCGTCGCGAGCTGGAAAGTCGGCATGAGATCCTCCTCGACCAGTACACCAAAACCATCAACATTGAGGCCGAAACGTCGGAATACATTGCCCGCACCATGATCCTGCCGGCTGCATTACGCTACCTGCGGGACTTGGCCGAAACGCTTGATGAGGCAGAAGATGTAGACCTGAACGTCGACGGCGTACGCAAAACGGCTGAGGAAGTGGCCAGCTTGGTCAACGAGCTGCGGCAGCGGCTCGACGTGCTGATTGCCGAAAACCAGAAGCGGGGTGAAACCGTCGAAGAAAACGCCCGCCATAAGTGCTACAACGTGCTACCGGCCATGCAGGCCGTGCGCGAAGTGGCCGACCGTCTGGAACGCGTCGTGCCGCACGACTACTGGCCACTGCCCACTTACCGTGAAATCCTGTTTGTAAAATAATCGCAGAAGCCCTGAGCGCATCCAGGCCCATCTGTCTTTACAGGTGGGCCTGTTTTTTTCTACCCCCTTCTTTACTATCTTGCAGCCAAAACTTGAGGGACTGTTTGCGATGCGCTTAGCCTAAACCGCGCATGTCTTTGCACCCTTCGGCATCTAGCGAACAAGATCGCGCCTTTGTGGCCGAAGCACTCCACGGCAATCAGGCGGCCTATGAGGCGCTGATGAACAAGTATCGCGCGGCGCTCTACCGCCACATCGCCCGTCTAATCCGCGATCCGCAAGAAGTAGAAGATTTGGTCCAAGAGACCTTTATCAAAGCCTTTACAGCGCTGGAAAGCTACTCGACCGAGTTCGCCTTTTCCACTTGGCTCTACAAGATTGCCACCAACCACGCCATCGATTACCTTCGGCGCAAAAAGCTTAAAACCCTTTCGCTTGACGAGCCGATCGAAACGCGCGAAGGGACGCTCGAGCGTGAGTTAGCCGATATCACCTACTTTCCTGACCGTCACATTGTCGAAGACCAACGTCGCGCCCTGCTTCAGGAAGCCATCGACGCTTTGCCAGAAAAGTATCGGCTGGTCATCGTCTTGCGCCACCAGCAGGAAAAATCCTACGAAGAAATTGCCGAAGAGCTCAACCTGCCGCTGGGTACCGTCAAGGCCCACATTTTCCGAGCACGCCGGTTGCTGTACAAATACCTTCGCAGCAAGCGAAGCAGTCTTTGAACGTTTTTTCGCCCTTCGAGCAGGCACTTTTGCCTTAACTTGCCGACAGATCCGGATTTGAACCAATCGCCTGCCTATGATTGCCCGATATACGCGTCCCGAGATGGCCCAGCTCTGGAGCGAAGAAGCTCAGTACCAGTCCTGGCTTGAGGTAGAGCTAGCCGCCTGTGAAGCCTGGGCCGAAATCGGCGTGATTCCCCACGAAGACGTAGAGAAACTGCGCCGAAACGCCCGCTTCGACATCCGGCGCATTCACGAGCTGGAGAAGATCACGCGGCACGACGTGGTGGCCTTCACGCGGGCCGTGAGCGAGTCGCTGGGAGAAGAGCGCCGCTGGGTCCACTATGGCCTCACGTCGTCCGACGTCGTCGATACGGCCTGGTCCTATCGCCTGAAAAAGGCCAACGAGCTGATTCTGCAGGCTCTGGATCACTTTCTAGAAGTACTGGCACGGCGCGCCCGAGAGCATAAGTACACGCTGATGATCGGCCGAACGCATGGCGTGCATGCCGAACCAACCACGTTCGGGCTCAAGCTGGCGCTTTTTTACGACATGATGCAACGCAACCGGGCCCGTTTCATGGTTGCTGCCGAAGAGATGCGCGTCGGTAAACTCTCAGGCGCCGTAGGCACGTTTGCCCACATTCCCCCCGAAGTCGAGCGCCTCACTTGTGAAAAACTGGGCCTGAAGCCGGCCCCCATCTCCACCCAGGTGCTGGCCCGCGATCGCCATGCCCACTACCTGTCGGTGCTGGCGCTGATCGGCGCCACGCTGGAGCAACTGGCTGTCGAAGTTCGGCACCTGCAGCGCAGCGAAGTGCGTGAAGTGGAAGAAGCCTTTGGCAAGGGCCAAAAGGGCTCGTCGGCGATGCCGCACAAGCGCAACCCGATCGCTTCCGAAAACATCACGGGAGTGGCCCGGCTGCTGCGCGGCTACATGATCTCGGCCTACGAGAACGTAGCGCTCTGGCACGAACGCGACATTTCGCATTCGTCTGTTGAACGCGTGATTTTGCCCGATGCGACCACGCTCGTGCATTATGCGCTACATCGCTATGCCGACGTGCTCGACACGATTGTTGTCTATCCCCGCCGCATGCGACGCAACATGGAGCTAACCTTTGGCCTTTACCACAGCCAACGCTTGCTGTTGATGCTAATCGACAAAGGGCTAAGCCGCGAAGCGGCCTACGATTTGGTGCAGCCAGCCGCCCTGCAGGCCTGGGACGAAGAACGGCCGTTTTATGAAATCGTACGCCAGCACCCGGCCATTACCCAATACCTCTCGCCGGAAGAAATCGACGAAGCGTTCAACCCGGAATACCACCTGCGCCACGTGGATGAAATCTTCCGACGTGTCGGACTGGAATAGGCACTTTTTTAAAGAATCCGGCAAACGTTGACGGATTCCTTTGGGCTGCGATACTTTAGAATATTTAAGGCTACACTTGCAGTCGCATAGACCGCCATGCTGACCGATTTCATTCCGCTGTTTATCATGATCGTGCTGGCCGCCGGGCTGGCCTTTTCGCTGCTCAAGCTGGCCGAAATCCTGGGACCTCGGCGTCCTAATCCAATTAAACAGATTCCCTACGAAAGCGGCATGGACCCGGTAGGGTCGGCCCGCGAGCGCTACACGGTGAAGTTCTACCTCGTTGCCATGATCTTCATCGTGTTTGACGTTGAGATCGTTTTTCTCTATCCCTGGGCGGTCAGCTACCGCGACTTTATTGAAGCGGGTGCTGGCCTTGGGGTCTTAGCCGTTGTTGTGTTTTTTATCGCCATTCTGGTTGTAGGATTGCTCTACGATATCAAAAAGGGTGGCTTGGAGTTTGACTAAGCCCAGCCGAAACAACCCAGTGCCTAGCTCATTAAATCCCTGGATTTATTGCGAACCATTTCTAGCAAGACGAGCATGTTGGATCTTCGCGAAGGGTTTTTGACGACGCGACTGGATGTGGTGCTCAACTGGGCGCGCTCCAACTCGCTCATGCCCATGCCGATGGGCTTGGCCTGCTGCGCCATCGAGATGATGGCCTTTGCGGGACCCAAGTACGACGTAGCCCGCTTTGGAAGCGAGGCGATGCGGTTTTCGCCCCGTCAGGCCGACCTGATGATCGTGGCGGGCTGGTGCACCTACAAAATGGCCCATGCCATTCGCCGCATCTGGGATCAGATGCCCGACCCCAAGTGGTGCATTGCCATGGGCGCCTGCGCCTCGACAGGCGGCATGCACCGCTGCTATGGTGTGGTGCAGGGCGTTGATAACTTCCTGCCTGTTGACGTTTACATTCCGGGCTGCCCACCACGCCCGGAAGCCGTCCTGCACGCGCTGATGGACATTCAGGAAAAGATCCGCAACGAGTACTCGGTGGCGCTGGACTATGCTAGAGGCGAGCCGCGTCCGGCCGCCCTACCGGCACGCCCCCACGTGCTTTCCCCCGAAGGAGACGAGCCAGTAGCGCGAGAAGTGCTACACCGGCCGCTGAAGTCTACTTGAGACTGCCATGGCAGAAAAGCTCGGCAACGAACGTCCCAAGACGCCCGAAGCCCTGAAGTTTTACTTCACGCCCGTCGATCCGCCCCGTGGGGATGAGCTGAACCCCCACGCCAAGGCCACCACCTATGTGCCTGAAGTGGTGGAAGCCCTGAAGGAGCGCTTCGGTGATGTGATCGAGGAGGTAGAGCTGTATGCGGGCGAGCATACGGTGCGCGTCCACACCGATAAGATCGTTGAAGTATGCCGCTTTTTGAAAGAAGAACAGGGTTTTAATTACCTGGCCGACCTGGGCGGCATCGACCGGTTCACCGACGAGGGACGCTTCGAGGTGTTCTACAATCTTGTCGCCATCGAGCGTCGCAAGCGCATTCGCTTAAAGGTACGCGTTGAAGAAGACAATCCGGTCGTCCCCTCGGTGACCTCCGTCTACCGGGCGGCCAACTGGAATGAACGCGAATGCTACGACATGTTCGGCATCCGCTTCGAGGGACATCCGGACTTACGTCGCATGTACATGCCGGAAGACTTCGAATACCATCCGCTACGCAAGGAATTTCCGTTGCTGGGCATCCCGGGTTCGCTTCCACTTCCGCCCCAGACACCTGGAGGTCCGCTGACCTACGATCCGTTTGCCCGGGCGCACGGCCATGTGCCCCCACCGGGCTTTGAAGAACCTCCGGCCGAAGACGAGGAACGCTCCGAGCACTGAGTAAACCGACCATGAGTACGGCCCCCAACTTTGTAGGACCCGACCGTCACGGCTTGTTCAACTTCTGGCCTCGCCATAACGAAGCCATCTATCGCCGGCTGGAAACCAAGCACGCCTGGCTGGAAACGCGTCACCATCCCGGTGGTGATGGCCAACCCGATCCCCTCGAGCATGAAATGATCCTCAACATCGGGCCGCAGCACCCGGCCACGCACGGCGTGCTCCGGTGCATCGTCAAGCTCGACGGCGAGGTCATGGAAAAATGCGTGCTCGACCTGGGCTACCTGCACCGGGGCCTGGAGAAGGTGGCCGAACACAAGACCTACCAGGAGTTCATGCCTTATACCGACCGCATGGATTACCTGTCGCCTTATTCCAACAACGTGGCCTGGTGCCTGGCCGTTGAGAAAGTAGCGGGCATCGAGGTGCCCGAAAGGGCCCAGTGGATTCGCATGATCATGTGCGAACTGGCCCGCATCTCCAGCCACCTGCTCTGGCTCGGTGTGGGCCTGATGGACGCCGGAGCCGTGTCGGTCTTCCTCTGGGCTTTCAAATACCGCGAAGAAATCTACAGCATCTTCGATGAAGTGTGCGGCGCCCGCTTCACCGTCTCGCACAGTCGCATTGGCGGCTTGGCTTCCGACCTGTCGCCAACAGCCATCGCCATGATTCGCCGCTTTGTGGAAGAGTTTCCTAAAGAGCTGGCCGACTGGGAAAAGATCATCAACCGCAACAAGATCTGGATCGACCGTAACGAGGGCATCGGCGTCCTGACCGCCGAGGAAGCCATTGAGCTGGGTGTCACAGGTCCTAACCTGCGCGGTAGCGGGGTCGATTACGATATTCGTCGCTTTGAACCCTACCTAAAGTACGACGAAGTGGACTTCAACATCCCCATCCGCACCGAAGGCGACAGCCTGGCCCGATACTTTGTGCGGATGGAGGAAATGAAGGAAAGCGTTCGGATCATCCGTCAGTGCCTGGAACGATTGCCGGAAGGACCCATCCGCAATGACAACGCCAAGCTAGCCTACCCCTCCAAGGAGGAGGTCTACTACGCCATGGAGGGCATGATTCACGACTTTCTCTACACCGATGTGGGCGTCTGCCCTCCCAAAGGCGCTCATAGCTACCACGCCATCGAGGCTCCTAAAGGCGAGCTGGGCTTTTACATCATCTCCGACGGTACAGGTAATCCCTGGCGCGTTCGCATCAAAGCGCCCAGTTTTTCTAACCTGCAGGGCCTCGAATACATGATGGAAGGCGCCATGATCGGGGACATGGTGATCCTGATCGGGACCGTCGACCCCGTTATGGGTGAAGCCGACAAATAACGACCAACCCGTAAGCCCAATGGCTGACTTTATCAAAAAACCTATTGTACCCCTGCCGGAGCTGCAACCGGAACCTCAGATTCCGGCCGACCAGCTCTTCTTTACGGAAGAGGAAAAGGCACAAATCGCCCGCTTTAAAGAGCAATACCTGGAACCGGCCGGTGCCGTGATGAAGACGCTCTGGCTGGCCCAGGAGAAATTCGGTTTTCTGCCGCCGGAGGTGCTCCAGCTGGTGGCCGACGAACTGGGCATCCCTTACGCGCAAGTTTACGGCGTGGCCACCTTCTACACGCAGTACTACAAGGAGAAAAAGGGCAAGTACGTACTGGACGTCTGCACCTGCTTTACCTGCCAGGTGTGCGGCGGCTACGACATCCTGCACTACTTGGAAGAAAAGCTGGGCATCCATAAGGGCGAAACGACCCCGGACGGCCTGTTTACGCTGCAGGAAGTCGAATGCCTGGGCGCCTGCGGTTCTGCACCAGTTCTGCAAATATCCAATGGCCCTTACGTTCACAACCTAACTCCGGAAAAAATCGATCAACTGTTGGAAGACTTGAAGCAGGGTAAGCTGCCGCCCTTTGTCTCGCTTACGCTGCCTCAGGATGAAGCAGAGTTGGGCGGTAACCGGCGTTCGGATGCAGAAGCCGTCGAGTCGTATCGAACGCCCCCAGTAGCTCACCACATGCGCTAAGCCCCATGGAGGCGGTGCAGACATATCGCTGGACGCGGCAGGCCTTCGAAAAACTGGCCGAAGCGGGGCTCGTTGAACCCGACGCCCGCCTCGAACTCATCGACGGCGAAATCCTCCAAAAAATGACCCCCCAATCCAGCCAGCATGCCACAGCCGTCCTGCTGGCCACTGAAGCATTGCGCTCCGTTTTTTCTTCGCCGGACTACACGATTCGCGTGCAATTGCCGCTGGCGCTGGACTCCTACAGTGAGCCGGAGCCCAACGTGGCCGCCGTCGAAGGCCGCATCGACGACTACGTCGAGGCGCATCTCTCGACGGCGGTGCTGGTGGTGGAGGTGGCCGATGCTTCACTGGCCTTCGACCGCACGCGCAAAGCAGCGCTTTATGCCCGCGCTGGCATCCCCGAATACTGGATTGTCAACCTTCTTGACTGTATGCTCGAAGTCTACCGCCATCCCGAAGGCAGTACGTACCGCGAGCACCAGGTGCTGGCAAGCCACGAACAGCTTGCACCCCTGGCACAACCTGGGGCTTTTATCAGCGTTACCCGGTTGTTTCCCAAACCTCGCACCTAACCTACGATCCATATGGCTGTAAACGGAGCCCAAAGCAAAGCCGGAGACTGGCGGAACTACAAGCGGGTGCTGCTCCCACCCATTCGGGATTTGCACCGGCTGGAGGTCTACGAAGCCCATGGAGGCTACCAGACCCTACGCGAAGTGCTGACATCTGACCGCTGGGATCCCAAGGCAGTGACCGAGGAGGTCAAAAAGAGCAAACTGCGCGGCCGAGGCGGCGCCGGCTTTCCCACAGGCTTGAAGTGGAGCTTCATGCCCCCGGTGGATGACCGCCCCCGCTTCCTGTGCTGCAACGGCGATGAAAGTGAGCCGGGTACGTTCAAAGATCGCCAGCTCATGGAATTCAATCCCCACCAGATCTTTGAAGGGATTCTGATTGCCTGCTACGCCATGTCAGTGCGCACGTGCTACCTGTATGTGCGCGGCGAATATGCCAAGTGGATTGAGCACATGGAGCGGGAGCTGGAAAAGCTTTACGCCAAGGGCTACGCAGGGAAAAACATTATGGGTACGGACTTCTCGGCCGATATCGTCATCCACAAGGGTGCCGGTGCTTACATTTGCGGCGAGGAGTCCAGTCTGATGGAGTCGGTTGAAGGCAAGCGGGCTTATCCGCGCATCAAGCCGCCGTTTCCGGCCCAACGTGGCCTGTGGGGCTATCCCACTACGATCAACAACGTGGAGACGCTGGCAAACGTCCCCCTTATCCTGCGAAATGGTGGTGCATGGTTTGCCTCTATCGGTGCACCCAACTATCCCGGCCCCGTGCTCTACGGCATCTCAGGCCACGTGAATCGCCCCGGCGTTTACGAATATCCCACCGGCATGCTGATCACCGACCTGATCTATGAAGTGGCTGGAGGCATTCGCGGCGGCAAAAAGCTCAAAGCCGTCATTCCGGGCGGGAGCTCTACGCCGCCCTTGCGGGCCGACATGATCGATGGCGTAACGATGGATGCCGAGTCGCTGCGTGAGGCGGGCTCGATGATGGGCACGGCTGGCCTTTTAGTACTTGACGAAGATACCGACATGGTCTCCTGGCTGCGACGCGTAACGCATTTCTACGCCCACGAAAGCTGCGGCCAGTGCACGCCTTGCCGCGAAGGCACCGGATGGCTGGAAAATATCGTCACGCGCATTGACGAGGGCGAGGGTCGGCTGCGAGACCTAGATTTGCTGTTGGACCTATGCGATCAGATGGAAGGCCGAACCGTATGCGCCTTGGCCGACGCTGCCGCCTGGCCAGTTCGTTACACCATTCTGCGTTTTCGGGAAGAATTTGAGGCCAAATGTAAGCCTAGCCTAATCCCTACAGGATTGGACGTAACCGCTACTGCATAGGCGACAAGCATGATTCCTTACGTTCCTCCGCCGCTGGTTGACCAGCTTTTTCAGGAAGTGGCCCAAACTTTGGCGCCAGACCTGGGCGAGGTGGCACTGCGTTTACCGCCTGAAGAACGCCCACGCTATCTGGATCCGGAGTTTATTGCACGGCGCATCCGTCAGCTGCAGCGCTACCGCATGTGGGCTCGGCTTGGCATGCTCTTAGGCATCCTGGCTACGCTGGTGCTTCTGGTAGCAGCCATCTTTCGCCTTGCTTTACCCGACTATGTGCTGGTCCCTACCACGCCACTGGCACTAGCCACGGCCTACTGGGGCTATCGTTATGCCCGACTGGGGACCTTCCTTTTTGCTTACCGTTTGCTGAACGCCTATGCTTATGACGCGTTGACGTACAAAGAGTATCGTCCTACCCTGCACCAAGTTCTGTAACCAACCCGACGTTGCGCTACCATGCCCAGGGTCACCATAGACAGCACCGTGTATGAATTTGAAGGGCGGCCCAAGCTGCTGCAGTTTTGCCTGGATCACGGCATTGAACTGCCCCACTTTTGCTATCACCCAGCCCTATCGATCCCGGCCAACTGTCGGCAATGCTTGGTTGAGGTCGGCATGCCGGTAATCGATCGAGACACTGGAAAACCTAAGCTGGACGAAAACGGACAGCCGGTCATCCAGTTTATGCCCAAGCTCCAAACGAGCTGCTCACTCGACGTGGCCGATGGGATGGTTGTCCGCACGCACCGAACCAGCGATAAAGTGGCTCGGGCGCAGCGAGACAACCTGGAATTCCTGCTGATTAACCATCCGCTCGACTGCCCTATATGTGATCAGGCCGGCAAATGCCCGCTGCAGATCCAAGCGTACAAGTACGGCCCCGAAGGCTCCCGCTTTGAATTCCTTAAGGTTCACAAGCCCAAGCGGGTAAAGTTGGGGCCTCGCGTCATGCTCGATGCCGAGCGGTGTATCAACTGCACGCGGTGCGTACGTTTTACCGACGAGATCTCTAAAAGCCATCAGCTTACCATTATCGAGCGTGGCGTCAAGAATTATCCCCTTACTCCTCCCGGCGTTACGTTCGATGAACCTTACTCGATGAACGTGATCGATCTATGTCCGGTAGGAGCCCTTACTTCAATTGATGCCCGCTTTAAAGCCCGCCCCTGGGAAATGAGCGCTACCCCTTCGATCACCATCACCAACGCGAAGGGCTCAAACTGCTACTACTGGGTGCGGGATAACCTGATCGTGGAGATTACCGCCCGCGCCAACGCGGCCATTAACGGCTACTGGTTGCCCGATGAAGACCGGCTCGACTACCATCGTTTCAACGAAAATCGTCCTGACGGACCTGAGGTGCGCCAGGGAGACCAGCGCGTACGTGTCGGTTGGGAAAAAGCCTACGCCCGCGCAGCTGAACTGCTCAAAGGAGTTGAAGGTAAGCGGGTGCTGTTTATCGGTTCGGCCTACGCAACCGTCGAGGACAACTATCTGCTCAAGCGGCTAGCCGAAGCGCTGGGCGCCGACACGCCCGTCTACATTCCGCACATTGAGCCCGGCCACGGCGACGGCTGGCTGCGCACCGACGACCGCACCCCCAACGCCCAGGGCTGCCAGCGGCTAGGCATTCAGCCCATCGATCCTGCCTTAGTACGCAGCCGCCTACAAAGCGGTGAAATTCAGGCCGTTTACGTGCTGGAAGACGATCCTATAGGCTCAGCAATTTTCACCGCAGCAGAGCTGGAAAATATCCCGGTTATCCTGCACTACTATAACACGACCAACCAGACGCTGGCCGTAGCCGATGTGGCCCTGCCCGCAGCAACCGTTGTAGAAACGGTGGGTACCTACGTCAACTGCGATGGCCATGCGCAGCGTGTGCGCCCGGCCAAAGCCATCCGTACGGTCAACCGTGTGCTGATGCAGGAAATCGGCAAAAGCCGCCTTGACCAGCACGGCACGCCTTACGACCGCTGGTACAACGAAAAGCACCAGGTGGACTGCAAGCCCAGCTGGGAAATCCTTCCGGAGATCGCCGAGCGCCTAGGCTATCCCTTGCGGTACAAAGGTCCCAAGTACATCATGCAGGAAATCGCCGAGACCATTCCGGCCTTTGAGGGCGCTACGTACGAAGCAATGGGGCTTGAGGGTGTTCGTCTGGTAGAGATCGGCGCTGAAGTATAGCCTAAAATAGACGGGGGCAGACCAAAGGTCTGCCCCCGTAGTGTAGTACGTGCAATTACTCCAGTGCCAGTAGACGGGTTTTCGCTGTACCCCCTCCCATCTGGGCAGGCAGCTGCATTTCGGCTTGGATAACGTGGTGGGGAGCTTCCCGGCTAACGTAAAGCACGCCACTACCCGACCCACCATCAAGTGCTTCAACACGCACCACGTACGCTGTAAAGGTACCGGCCGGCGTTTCTACGACCTGGGTACCTGTGACAGTAAGCTTCATCGGTCGCACTTCTTGTTGCTGCGGGTTAAAGACACGCAGCGTAGCCTCATAACCTTCCTGAAGCGGAAGACCAGCCAAATACAGGTCAAATGCGCCTCCATCGCCCACAACAGGGGCTTCCAGCTTTTTCTCGATGTTTATCGTGCCCATAGGCGACTGGATTCGACCAGAAACGCGATCGTCTTGATAGACGAGCCAAAGCGTTCCCATACCCTGTGCATGGCGACGCAGCGGGCGCAGCGTAGCCTGATCTACCCAAACCGTATCGGTCGTTTCGCCCATAGGCATACGTACGCGATCGACCAGTTGCCAAACCGCCCGGCCTTCCAGCTCTCCTGGCTGCAAGCGACGCTCTGAGCGCAGCGTAAACGTCTGCCCCTGCACCGATAAGGCCGTTTCATAGTGCAGCGTAGTTGGCCGCAGCCAAGATCCCTGGGCAGACGGCAGCGCGCCCCGTTGCGCTTGCTGCAACGCAAGCGTATCGGGCAGCGTGACCGTTGCCGGATCCACCATGAGCGAAGCCAGATGCGCGGCCAACTCCGAAGACATCTTTCCCTGATAGCGCCCCCCAAGGTGCTGCGCCAAAAAGCGCTCGATCGCAGCAATCATTGCCAGTCGGTTCATTTCCCCTCGAAAGCCATGCCCTTCGTCAGGCGCCACCATGTAGGCTACCTCAACCCCATTGTCGCGTGCAGCTACCACAATCTGATCACTTTCAGTTTTTTTAACCCGCGGATCATTTGCGCCCTGGATTACCAGCAGAGGGGCTCGGATTCGGTGAGCATGGTAAAAGGGAGACTGGGCAATAAGCCGCGCGCGATCGGTTGGATCGTCTGGATTGCCTACCCGAGTGTCAAAAATACGCCGCGCAGCGGCCCAGTAAGGCGGGATGGTCTTCAAAAGCGTGATTAAGTTGGACGGACCCACAATCGATACGCCTGCGGCATACAGCTCAGGCGTGAACGTTAACCCGGCCAGGGTGGCATATCCTCCATAAGAGCCGCCCATGATGGCAATAGCGTGCGGATCGGCGATGCCGCTTTCGATCAGGTAGCGTACGCCGTCGGTTACATCGTGCTGCATCACGCCCGTGCCCCACTGCTTATTACCGGCGTTGAGAAAGGCTTTTCCGTAGCCAGCAGAACCGCGAAAGTTTGGCTGCAGCACAGCATAGCCGCGATTAGCCAGAAACTGCGCATAAGGATCATAGCCCCAAAAATCCCGCGCCCATGGGCCACCATGAACCAGAATGACCGCAGCTAAGCCCCTAGGCTCCACGTTTTTAGGTAGTGTCAGGTAAGCAGGAATTTCGGCGCCATCGCGAGCTCGGTAACGAACGGCCTGCATCGGTGCCAAATGTTCGACTGGCAGCTCTGGACGGCTGCGATAGAGCAGTTGCACCTTGCGTTGCGCCCGATCGTAGAGGTACACCGCTCCAGGATCTACATCCTGCTGAACAGTGACCAGCACAAGGCGCTCATCTTCGGTAGCTGAGCCGAAATAAAGCTCTCCTTCAGGAAGCTGCGTGCGTAGAAATTCCAGATCCTGGGCAAAGGCTTCGTCTTTTGGGTAAATACGCAATCGGTCTCCGATGTAATAGGTGGCTACCAGCTCTTCGGTGCGATCCGAAAAGATGGCCCCTCCAAAATCTACCTGTCCTTCTGGGTCGCTTTCGACAGGCGTTTCTTGGCCGGTTTCCGGATCGAAAAGCACCAGCGCCGTCTTGTCACGCGCTCCTTGGTTGGTGATCAAGTATACTTGTTGGCCGTTGCGATGGAAGCGTAGCGGGCTACAGGTTTCTTCAACCGTGCAGCGGTAAACAGGGGTTAACTGCTCGCCATCGACGCGCAGGATTTCGCTGCTCCCGTCTTCGGTCACTCGAAAGGCCAGACGCAGACGGCCTTCGAGATCGAATTCAAAGCCTGCCAGCTCGGCTTCGTTTTTCAGCAGTAGCGTACGCTCCCCCGTGTCCAGATCCAGCCGGTACACGTCATGCCAACGGGGATCGCGGTCGTTTAGCCCAACGAGAATCTGGCGAGGCGTTGTCTCCGGCGTAGCCAAAATGACCGCCCGCGTATTTTCATAAGGGGTCAGATTGCGGGCTGGAGGCACACCGGTTGCTGGATCTGGCGCTGCCGTTGGATCGACAGCATAGATGTGAAAATCTTCATTACCGCCTTTGTCCTGTACATAAAGGACGTAGCGGCTATCTTCACTCCAGAAGTAGCCAGGTACCGGACGCTCGTCAGCTGTTAAGGGCCTTGCCGCTTCGAAAGGCTCATCGATACCCTTAATCCAGATGTTGCGAACGCCCCGATAGGGCTTTAGAAACGTCAGAAATCGACCATCTGGTGAAAGACGCGCGCCTGAGATTTCGGGTTCTCCAAAAAACAGCTCCCGATCCAGAAGCGGCGGGAGCCGATCCAGATAAGGACGAGGCGCTACTTGGGCCATAAGTGAACTTGTCCAAAGCGTTAGACTTAGCAGCAGCAACCAGCGATGCATAGGATGGATCCGGTTGGTGGTAGAAAAGGTTTTGGTAAGCTTACGGAACCTCCAAATCGGGGTTGCGTCGTGTTGAAATCTCCCTAAAAGTAGGCTTTCTCGTGCTTTTGGGCCATAGCAAGACTGGCCCAAACGTTGCACAACTGGCTTTCGACAATGTACTTTCAGATGTTAGGGCACGCAGGACAAGAAAGCAACTGCGTGTTTGAAAACGTGAAAACCCAAAGCTTTCCCGAATACAATGGAGCTGCCGCTGTACTGGACTGCGTTAATCGCGTTTCTCATTATCAATGGGATGCTCTTGACTGCTTCGGTGTTGGTCTATGCAGAGCGTAAAATCTCGGGCTTTATTCAACACCGTCCCGGCCCCAATCGCGTAGGACCTGCAGGGTTCTTGCAGCCGTTTGCCGATGTAGTCAAGCTCCTTTTCAAGGAAGACATCGTTCCAGCACAGGCGAACCGGTTTATTCATGGATTGGCACCGCTGATCATGGTGACGATTGCCATGACGGTGCCCGCCTTGATTCCTTTTGCGCGTGGGGTGGTCATTGCCGACATTGAGGTGGGCGTGCTGGCTATCTTGGCCCTTACGTCCATCAGTGTCTATGGTATCACACTGGCAGGCTGGAGCTCCAACAGTAAATACTCCTTACTGGGTGGGCTGCGCTCTTCAGCCCAGATGATTTCTTATGAGCTGGCTATGGGTGCTGCGGTGCTGTCGGTCGTGTTGCAGGCCGGCTCGCTGAACGTCAGTGCTATTGTGGAAAGCCAACGCGATGGATGGGCCATTTTGGGCTGGCATGTTTTTACTAACCCGATTGGCGCCTTGGTATTTATTGTAACTGCCTTTGCGGAGACCAACCGTCTCCCCTTTGACCTGCCCGAAGCCGAACAAGAGCTGGTTGGTGGCTATCACACCGAGTACAGCGGCATGAAGTTCGGCATGTTTTTCCTGGCCGAATACGTCAACCTGTTTGTTTCGTCGTTTGTGATTGCTACGTTTTTCTTTGGAGGGTATTTGATCCCCTTTGAGCCGCTTCTCCTTAGCATTTTTCCGGCCCTGGAGGGGAGTCTATTGCTGGGACTACTGCAGTTTCTTTCTCTTTTGGCTAAAACATGCTTCTTTGCCTTCTTGTACATTTGGGTTCGTTGGACTTTCCCCCGCTTCAAGTACAACCAGCTTATGACCCTGGGCTGGAAGTATTTGCTGCCCATTGGCTTGGCTAACGTCGTTCTCATTGCGCTGGGCGTAGCGTTGTTCTGAAATGATTCTGGCGCCTTCCATCTTGTCGGCCGACTTTGCCCGCCTAGGTGAACAATGCCGCCAGGCTCTTGAAGCCGGTGCGGACTGGATTCACATCGACGTAATGGATGGCCGCTTTGTGCCCAACCTAACCATGGGACCGTTGGTGGTCGAAGCGTTGCGGCCACTGGCCGATGAGCTGGGTACAGTACTAGACGTTCACCTGATGGTAGAGCGGCCAGAACGCTTTTTAGCCGATTTTGCCCAAGCGGGTGCCGATAACCTCACGGTACACGTCGAGGCAACGCCGCATGTGCACCGCGCCCTTGAAGAAATCCGAAGGTTGGGCAAGCGGGTGGGCGTTGCGTTAAATCCGGCTACTCCGCTTTCTGCACTGGAAGAAGTGCTTCCCTTGATAGACCTCGTTCTGGTGATGACGGTTGATCCAGGCTTTGGCGGTCAGGAATACATTCCTTCCAGTACAACGAAGGTGCAACGCTTGCGGCGTTTGTTGAACGCTATTGGTTCACACGCCCATATTGCAGTTGACGGTGGCATTTATCCGCACAACGTAGCCGAAGTTGTCCGTGCTGGCGCTACAGTAATTGTAGCCGGCAGCGCTATCTTTAATCATCGTTCGTCAATCGCGCAAAACGTGGCCGCCTTCCGGCAGGCATTACTTCTGGAGGCCTGAGGCTACCGGCGCATCAGCCATGACGCCTGCTCCCGAAATTGTGCAGGTTGCACTGCCTCTGCCGGTCAACCGAGTCTTCAGCTATCGCATCCCTTCTGCCTTTCAAAAGCTTACACGCCCCGGATGTCGTGTGCTTGTACCGTTTGGAAGCCGGCGCCTGACAGGGGTGGTGGTTCCTGTCGATCCTCCAGAGCCTCTTCCAGCTTCTTTGAAGCCTATTTTGGATGTATTAGATGCAGAGCCAGCTCTAACTGAAGAATTGCTTGACTTAACCCACTGGATAGCCAGCTACTACCTGTGTAGCTGGGGCGAAGTGATTCGGGCAGCCCTGCCGCCTGGCCTTGAAATCGAAAGCCAGCAGCGACTGTATTGGACCCGTAAGCCATTTGAAGGACTTCGGGGTCGCGCAGCAGAAATCTTGCGTTTTGTGACGGCACATTCCGGGACCACGATTCAGCAGTTGCGTCAAGCCCTGGGCAGCGTCCCTTATGCCTTATTGCATCGTCTAAGGGCCCAAGGATATCTCCATGTGGAGGAAACGCTGAGCGCACCGCGCGTGCAGATTAAGACGGAGCGGCACGTGCGCTTTGCGCCGGCTTATCGGTCGTCTTCGGCTCGTGCGCAGCTTCAGCGCCTATTGCGCGGAAGCCGACAGCGCGCGCTCCTTGAAGCCCTGGAAGCTTTTCAGCTCGAGGGGAAAAGTGAGCCAGCCCAAAAGGACTTGCTGGTGCGCGCTGGGGCTACAGTAAGCACGCTTCGCCATTTGGTAGAGCGGGGTGTGCTGGAAATCGTTGAAAAAGAGGTCATCCGCTCGCCATTAGCGGACGAACCCCTCCCCCCTTCCCCGCCACAATATACCTTTCATCCTGAGCAAGCTGTAGCATTGGAACGCATTTGTGCTGCCATCGAGGCGCAGCGGTTTGAAACGTTCTTGCTGCACGGCGTTACCGGAAGCGGTAAAACCGAGGTCTATATCGCGGCCTTGAAGCGCGTACGGGCACAAGGGCGCACAGGCATTGTGCTGGTTCCTGAGATTGCCCTAACACCGCAAACCGTCCGGCGCTTTCGGGCACATTTTGGCGACGAAGTAGCGGTGCTGCATTCCCGGATGAGCGACGGTGAACGCTACGATACCTGGCGACAGCTTCGGGCAGGTCGCTATCCCATTGTCATTGGTCCACGCTCTGCTGTGCTGGCACCGCTATCGAATCTGGGCTTGTTGGTCGTTGACGAAGAGCATGAGCGCTCTTACAAACAGTTTGATCCTGCTCCTCGCTATCATGCCCGCGACGTAGCAGTCTATCGCGCCCGATATAATCAGGCCGTGTGCCTCTTAGGCTCGGCTACGCCCAGCTTAGAAAGCTATGCCAACGCCCGCAGCGGGAAATACACGCTGCTGGAAATGCGACGCCGTGCCCCAACCGTCGGTCAGCAGCCAGCCCGCCTGCCAACCATTCGCATTATCGATCTGCGGCACATGCGCCTACCTGACGGTAGCCCCCTAGCTCCACCATTAGAACGGGCAATCGCTGAGCGGCTCCAACGCGGTGAGCAGGTCATCTTATTGCAAAACCGACGTGGGTTTGCCCCAGTGCTGGAGTGCACCGCTTGCGGCTGGGCTCCCCACTGCCCCCACTGTTCGGTCACGTTGACTTATCACAAGTTACAGCACCAACTCCGCTGTCATTATTGCGGCCACGCTGTGCAGCACCCCAGACTATGCCCCCAGTGCAGCCAGCCTACCTTGCTACCGCTGGGGGCAGGCACGCAACGCGTCGAGGAAGCACTGGCTATGCGCTTCCCAGAAGCACGCATTCTGCGTATGGATCTCGACACAACGCGGGCCAAACGGGCTCACCACCGGTTACTGGATCGCTTTGGCCGCGGCGAGGCCGATATCCTGATCGGAACGCAGATGGTCGCTAAAGGACTCGATTTTGCCCGAGTGACCCTGGTCGGTGTGATCAATGCAGATATAGGCCTGCTCCTCCCTGACTTTCGAGCAGAAGAGTACACATTTCAACTCCTTATGCAGGTTGCGGGCAGAGCGGGACGTGCCGACCGCCCGGGCGAGGTCCTGTTGCAAACACGTAACCCCAAGCACCGCATCTTCCAATACTTGCTGCGACACGACTTTGCCGGCCTAGCCCGCGAACTACTGGCCGAACGCCGGCAGCTTGGCTACCCCCCTTATGCCCGCTTGGCCGTAGCCGAATGCAGCGGTCCCGACGAAACACGCGTGCAAGAACAAATTCAAGCCTGGACAGACCAATTCCGCGCATTGCTTGCCCAAACGCCAGGCAGCCAGTATGTTGAAGTTTTAGGACCAGGACCTGCCCTCCACGAACGCTTAAAAGGACGTTACCGCTATCAAACACTGATCAAGGTTGCCCGAAAGCCCAAGGCTCCTGCCCTGCAACCCTTACTGCAACAATCCCTTGAAGCGATTGGCTCGCTTCCCCAAGGCTATCAGCTGGTGTTCGACATCGACCCTGCCGGCTTAACCTAAACCCGGCGGAACCTGCCCGCAGCCCGCTTCGTTGAGTAGCGCCCGGAAGGGCAAGTCCCGTACGGCCAGCTCCCTCTGAACCCCGCCAGGGCCGGAAGGCAGCAACGGTAGGAGGTTGTAGCGGCGCGATACGGTTCGCTTGCCCTTCCTTTTTTGTTGCTTCTTTCAAAGTATCTTGCCGTATTTTAGCATCAATCATTCACTAAGCCTGCACGGAATTTCTATGTGGTACAACATACTGCTTTTAGCGCAACCTACCGAAGGAGCCCCCAATCCTTTTGTGACGTTCTTGCCGCTGATTCTGATTTTTATCGTGTTCTATTTCTTTCTCATCCGCCCGCAAAAAAAGAAAGAAGAGCAGCGCCAGAAAATGATTGCGGCTTTGAAAAAAGGAGATAAAGTTGTAACCATCGGGGGCATTCACGGCACGGTTACCCAGGTAGACGAAACCAGCCTGCTGCTGCAAGTGGACACCAATACCAAGCTGCGTGTCGAGAAATCGGCCATCGCAACGGTTCTATCCAAAGAATAGCCCTTGGAGAACCCAGTGCGGCGCTATCGGTTCAAGCTTTCGCAGCCAACTACGCAGTAGGGTGCCGTATGACCTCCGAAGTGAGTAATCCTTCCCCGTCTGCTACGCTACAGCCTTGTTTGTGCTCCACGGCTTCTGAGGAAAACACGGCTTCTTCGTTTGACACCATTGAAGAGGCGATTGCCGACATTCGCGCCGGCAAGCTGGTCATTGTGGTGGACGATGAAGATCGGGAGAACGAGGGCGACTTTATCGGGGCAGCCGAAAAGATCACGCCCGAACTGGTCAACTTCATGACCAAATATGGGCGTGGGCTCATCTGTGTGGCGCTGACACCCGAACGGACGGTAGAGTTAGACCTTGACCTGATGACCCCTACGAACACGGCCCTTCATGAGACGGCCTTTACGGTATCGGTCGACTATCGCCATGGTACTACTACAGGCATTTCAGCAGCCGACCGGGCCGCAACCATCCGGGCTTTAGCCGATCCTTCGGCGCGTCCATCGGACTTTGCCCGACCGGGCCATGTTTTTCCCTTACGGGCACGTCCAGGGGGCGTGCTGCGCCGCGCTGGCCACACCGAAGCTGCCGTCGACTTAGCGCGTCTGGCTGGCCTGTATCCAGCAGGCGTGCTCGTCGAAATCCTCAACGACGACGGCACCATGGCCCGCGTGCCTGAACTGATCGAACTGGCCCGACGGTTCGGCTTGCGCATCATTACGATCAAAGACCTGATCGCCTATCGGATGCGCATCGAGCGGCTCATTAATCGGCTCGTCGAGGTCGATTTGCCCACTAAATACGGCAACTTCCGGCTAATTGCCTACGAAGAACGCTACACAGGCGACGTGCACCTGGCCCTGGTGAAAGGATCTTGGCAAGAAGACGAACCGGTGCTGGTGCGCGTCCACTCTCAGTGCGTCACAGGCGACATTTTTGGCTCCCTACGTTGCGATTGCGGAGAGCAGCTTGCGGCGGCCATGCGTCGCGTTGAAGCCGAAGGACGAGGCGTTGTGCTCTACATGAAGCAAGAAGGGCGCGGCATTGGCCTGATCAATAAGCTGCGTGCCTACAAACTGCAGGAGGAGCAAGGTCTAGACACCGTTGAAGCCAACCTGGCACTGGGCTTCCAGATGGACCACCGAGACTACGGCATTGGCTGTCAGATCCTGCGCGACCTGGGCATTCGGAAGTTACGCCTAATGACCAACAACCCCCGTAAGCGTGTGGGCCTGGCCGGCTATGGCTTAGAAATCGTCGAGCGCGTGCCTATTGAAATCCCACCCAACGAGGTCAACCGGCGCTACCTGCTCACCAAACGGGACCGCATGGGCCATTTAATCCTTAACCACCTCGACGAACACGACCGCAACGCGTTGGGTCAGCTTTTTTAGCTCATTCCAACAAATCGGCTTCACCATCTCCCCCCGAGCGAAAATGTTGATAGCCGGCTGGCTCCAAAGGGATGAGAGCACCTTCAGGCGTCTGCACCTGAATACCCTGCTCAGCCGGTAGAAATTCACCGATTACGTTAAACGAAAGTGGATCAAGCCGCTCGAGCTGATCTGGTGGCAATGCAAAAAGTAACTCATAGTCTTCGCCCCCAAAAAGCGCATAGGTGTCTACATCCTCCGAAAAGCGATCGGCTACATCACGGGTTTCCAGAGCCACTGGAATGGCTGCGGCATGGACCAACGCGCCACAGCCGCTATGCCGGCATAGATGATGCACTTCGGAAGCCAAGCCATCGGAAATGTCGATCATCGCCCGAGGTCGCAGGCCGCGCTGACGCCAATCCCGAATGACGTCAAGCCGGGCCTCAGGCAGCAGTTGCCGCTGAATCACGTAACGGAAGGGCTCTAGGTCGGGTTTGTAATTTAGCCCTTCTGCTTTGAGTGCTTTGCGTTCTTCCAGCAAAACCTTGAGTCCCGCATAGGCAGCGCCCAGATCGCCGGTCACGCATAGCAAATCACCAGGCCGAGCACCTCGCCGAAAGACGATCTCGTCGATACGGGCCTCACCGACCACCGTAACCGAAATGCACAGCGTATGCGCCGCGGTGGTGTCGCCCCCTACAAGTACCAATCCGTACTTTTCGCAGGCACGCCGGATACCGCGATACAAGGCTTCGGCCATTTCGACCGAAATTTTTGAAGGCAATCCTAAAGTAATTGTCGCATATCTGGGCTCGGCGTTCATGGCCGCAACATCGCTTACGTTGACCGCAATGGCCTTATAGCCCAAATACTCCAGAGGCGTTATCAGCCGGTCGAAATGCACCCCCTCAAGCAGCGCATCGCTGGTAATCACGTGCACGGTTTCCTGGTCAGGCAGACGGTAAACTGCGGCATCGTCGCCAATACCCATAATCAGGTCCGGATCGGTAGGCTCACCCAGGATGGCTTGCAACCGATCGATCAGGCCAAACTCGCCAATTTCGCGAATAGGCGTAAATGGTTCACTCATAGCGGTTTACAATTCAGGCTGGTAGGCACAGCTTACCCAAAAGCGTGGCCTGACGTGCCCCAGTTACCCGGGGTAGGTTTGTGGGTACGCCGTTGAGCAGTTCATGGGCCAACACGGCAAAACAGCAGGCCTCCTTAGCATCAGGATCTAAACCGTAGTCAGCCGTTGTACGCACTGGGATGGGGGCAAAGTAACGTTCAAGGAGCGCCATCAGCATCCGGTTGTGGACACCCCCACCCGAGACGATAAGCACATCCCAGGGATGCTGCTTACGCACATAACGCGCATAAGCCTGATAGATGGCAGCTGCCGTCAAGGCGGTTAACGTAGCCATCTGGTCATAGGGATCAGTAACCCCTTCGGCCCTTGCTTGCTCTAGATACGCTTCCAGAAAGGCCTCGCCAAAGTACTCTCGACCTGTAGACTTAGGCGGTGGCTTTAAAAAATACGGATCGCAGAGCAAACTGGCCAGCAGGCTTTCGTTGATGCGCCCTTGCGCCGCATACTGTCCTTCTGGATCATAGGGCGCCCCCCAGTGTCGCTGAGCCAATGCATCGATCAGCATGTTGCCTGGACCGGTGTCAAACGCATAAACGTCATCCAGCAGCGCATTTGCTGGAAGTACCGTTAGGTTGGCAATCCCTCCGATGTTCAGCAAGGCGCGCGTTTCGGTAGGATGTGCAAAATACACATAGTCGAAGTACGGTACCAAGGGGGCTCCTTGACCACCTAAGGCCATATCGGCTAGACGAAAGTCTCCTACCACAGGCACACCCAACAGGTTTGCCAGTACTGAAGGATCGCCGAGTTGAAGCGTGGCCGTTACCTCCTCTCCAGCACAGGCTGCTGGTTCAGGCACATGATGTACGGTTTGCCCATGCGACCCAACCAGATCCAGCGCTTCGCGCGGCAGGCCGGCAGCGTGCAACACATCCTGCACCGCTTCTGCATAAAGTTGCGCCAGGCGTACGTTCAGCAGGGCTAAGTCACGTACCGAAGAATGCGCTGGCTGGCTATTGCGCCATAACAGCACCCGCAATGCTTCTGGGAAAGGGCGATGTACGAAAGCTTTCAGCTCAAGCGAAAGTCCCCGCCCACTACCAGCCAAATAGACCAGAGCCGCATCGATACCATCGAGTGAAGTTCCACTCATCAAGCCCACCACGTACCGTGCATCGCGTTGCCAAAGACGCTGCCAACACAAAGGGGGAGAGGGCGCCCTACGCATAGCGCGTCAACCGGTCTGTTGCGTAGCTTTGGCCCGCATCTCTGCTGCTTTCTGACGATAAGCTTCAGCACGTTCAGAATGTTGCTGAGCCAACTTTTCGTACACCCGAGCCGCTTCGGCATACTGTTCCTGTGCAGCATAAATGCGAGCCAGCGTCTCCGAAACCAGATCGTCAACGTCCTGCTCCAGCTCTGGTGGGGGGATATCTTCCAGATCGGGACGTGGAACAATACGTGCCGACTCCAATTCAGCAATGAGCCGGTCAAGATCCAGCTCGTCTGGTTGGGATAAGGTGGGTTGGGCTTCCAGAGGAGCTGCCTGCGCAAGTTGGCGAAGCGGTTCAGGTAATTGCTCCAGTGCGGGATCTATCGATGGAGCTGTAAAGGACTTCAACGGAGCTTCCGCCAGCGTAAGCTGTCGAAATACCCGTCGCAAGCCTTGTTGGACCACGGGGCTTTCGGACAGCCAAAACGCGAGGCGCTGCCAGACCTCCAAAGCCTCTTCCCATCTGCCGTCGGCCTCCAAGGCGCGAGCCAGCAGCATCTGGGCTGCACACCAGGCCGGGAAACGCTCTACCAAGGGATAAAGCAACTTTAGCGCCTGGCGGGGCTGTCCGGCTTCAATGTAGCGTAATGCATCGCTCAGGTCTGGAAGCGCCATGGTTTTGACTGGACAGATGGCCTACTGGGGTAAGATACAACGAATCCTGCCGTCTTGCCACGTACTTACCAGTTGGCCGTGGCTGCGGTGAAAATATCGTCCGCCAGGTTACGCAGCACGATCTGGACGGCCTCCTCTTCTCCTGCAAAGCCCTGTCTTACCGGATCATATTCCTCAAAGGCTGAGAAACTTCGCGCAAGCAATTCTTGGTCGTTCACCTGGTCGACATACCGGACGGTGACGGTAATCGTCACCCGGTTACGCTCAGCCTGTTCGGCACCTCCCACAGCGGTAGGTTCATTGGCATAGCGATCGATGCGCACTTCCAGCAGCGCATCGGCAGCTCCTGGTTCGGGCTCCAGCGACAGACGGGTCTGATTCACAAAACGATCGATCAGTAGATTGGTCAGCTGCTGGTCTAAGTTGGCAAACGGACTGCTTGAGCGATCCTCTACAAGCGGAATGGCGATGGTGCGCAGATGAGCAGGAATGGTTGCCCCCGTAAAGCTGTAGTAAGCGCAGCCGCTTAGCCCTATAAGCAGCAGACCAATTCCCGGGCCGTATCTCCTACAGCGTCTCATCGATTTCCTTAAGCTTACGGTACAGCGTGCGCTCGCTGATGCCCAAAGCGCGGGCTGCTTGTCGTCGATTACCCTTGTAGCGTTTCAGCGCCTCTACGATCAGCCAGCGCTCTGCCTCGGCCAGCGTAGGGAGTTTCTCGCCGTTTAGCGGACCTAAAGCCGATGAAGTTTCTTGAGGAGCCTCGCTACTTTTCACCTCAGCCTGGACTGCATCCTGTTGCGATGCAGGCTGCACGGGTTCGTAGTCGATTTCATCGGCATCAAAGGGAGCATCTTCGACAAACGTCACATCTTCAGCTTCTGTCCAGGTCGAAGCAGAACGGGGAAAGCTCTCCGCAGGCGCCGGCAGTCGCTCAGGTCTCGGAGGCTGCCCTCCCCCCACCAGCCGATGTAGCAATGCTTTAATTTCGTGCATTCCCAGGCGCAACTCCAGCAGTAATCGGTAGATCAGTTCCCGCTCCCGAGCATCGTGCTCTTCTTGCCTTGAAGGGCGCGAAACCGGTATCAAGCTGCTTCCGGTGCTGACACCTCGCAAAAGCGGTCGTAAATCTTCAGCGCTAATTACAGGTTTGTTGAGCAGCACCGCCACTTGCTCCGCCACATTACGCAGCTCACGCACATTGCCCGGCCAGTGATAGCGCAATAGGAGTTGCCGTGCTCCCTCATCCAGACGTCGCAACGGCGTACTGTAGCGCTGGGCTGCCCGCTGTAAGAAGTACTCAAAAAGCGGCAGAATGTCTTCGCGCCGTTCCCGAAGAGGAGGGATTTCAATAACTACTGTACTGATACGGTAGTAGAGGTCTTCACGGAAATGCCCCGTACGAACAGCTTTAGCCAAGTCTTTATTTGTGGCTGCAATCACCCGCACGTCGGTCTTGATGGGGCGACTGGAGCCTACGCGACTAAACTCCCCTGTTTCCAATACACGAAGCAGACGCACTTGCGCTGCCAGCGGCATTTCGCCGATTTCATCTAAAAAGATTGTTCCCCCGTCAGCTTCTTCAAAGTATCCCTTACGCCGCTCAACCGCACCCGTATAAGCTCCTTTTTCAGCACCAAACAATTCAGATTCGATCAATCCTTCCGGAATGGCTCCACAATTGACAATCACAAAAGGCCCATGTCGTCGCGGACTAAGTTCATGAATGGCGTGCGCAAGCAATTCTTTACCGACCCCACTTTCGCCCTGCAAGAGTACCGTAATGTCAGTACGCGCCACCAAGCGGGCGCGATCGATCACGTTTCGAATGGCTTGCGACTGCCCAATAATTCCAAAACGCTGTTGAATGGCTTCTCGGTCCATAGGGTATCAGGTAAACGCCTACGAGCTTCTGGCAGCAAGCTTTATGGTGTAAAATACCAAAATATGCCCTGCCAGGTTGTCACAGAGTGGTGACAGGCCTTTAGACCCGTCCTGCCTCCAAGCGTGCCGCTTCGGCCAGGGTGGTGCGTCCCAGGGGCTCACCAAACAAGGTGGCCGAGGTGCAGTCGGTAATCCGCACCAACACGTATTCCCCGGGATGAAACGTTTGCCGCTCAAAGACTACCATTTTGTTTGTGTCGGTGCGGCCGCAAAGCTGATCGGGCCCACGCTTACCTGGCCCTTCAATCAAAACGGTATGCACCCGGCCAATTTCCTTGCGGTTGTTCTCCAGCGAAATGCGGGTTTGAAGTTCGATGATTTCTTGCAGGCGCCGCTTTTTGACCTCTAACGGCACATCGTCCTTATACTTGCGAGCCGCATAGGTCCCAGGCCGTTCCGAATAGAGAAACATGTAGGCATGGTCGAAACGCACCTGCTCGAGCAGGGAAAGCGTATCCTGATGCTCGGCTTCGGTTTCTCCGCAAAACCCTGCGATGACGTCGGTAGAGAGCGCAATGCCGGGCACAATGCGGCGTGCACGCTCGACGAGTGCCAAGTACTGCTCCCGTGTATAGGTACGGCGCATGCGACGCAGCACCTCGGTATTGCCGTGCTGAACCGGCAAGTGAATGTAGTTGCATACGTTGTGGCATTCCCGATGTACATAAAGCAGCTCGTCGGAGCAGTCTTTGGGATGACTTGTGGAGTAGCGTACGCGCAGCTCCGGCGAAATCTGGCTGATCCGGTAAAGCAATTCCGGGAATGTGACCACTGTGCCCTCGGCAACGTAGCGATAGGAGTTCACATTTTGTCCCAGAACCGTTACTTCCCGATAGCCTTCCTCGACCAGGCGCGTACATTCGTCCAGAATGCTTTGGACTGGACGGCTGCGCTCGCGGCCACGCGTAAACGGCACCACACAGAACGCACACATGTTATCGCAGCCGCGCATGATCGACACGTAGGCCGTCACCCCGTTCGAGTCGTACCGGACAGGCGCAATGTCGGCATAAGTCTCTTCACGCGAGAGCTGGACGTTGACAGCCGCCTGGCCGGTTGCTTCCGCTTCTTCCAGTAACCGGGGCAAATCTCGATAAGCGTCTGGACCTACTACCAAGTCCACAAGCTGCTCTTGCTCAAGCAGTTTGTGGCGCAAGCGCTCGGCCATGCAACCCAAAATGCCAATCTGCAACCCAGGCCGGCGTTTGCGTTTATGGGCCCGAAACACATCAAGACGATGCCGCACCTTTTGCTCTGCGTTTTCCCGAATGGCGCAGGTGTTGAGTAGCACCACATCTGCCTCCTCCGGGTTGCGCGTCAGACCAAAACCGTGCGCCTGCAAAATGGCTGCTACAATCTCCGAGTCGGAGACGTTCATTTGGCAGCCATAGGTTTCGATGTATACTTTGCGCGCCCCTTCACACTCCCGTACGGTTAGCCGAGGCACATCTAACTCATCGAGAATTTCCAGGTCCGGAATCAGATTCATAACCCATCACGTCTTAAGCACCTTCAGATAAAAACAGAGAACGCAGGCGCTCAAGGCTTGGGTCCCAACGCTGGGCTAGCCAAGCCACAACGTACTTGCCGAGCACATCGAATTCGATATTGACCCGACCACCAGGCTGCCAGGTAGACACGTTGGTTTTAGCCAACGTATGGGGAATAATGGCAACGGTTAGCGTATCCCCTTCCAGGCGGGCTACCGTCAGGCTGATGCCATCAAGTGCAATCGAACCGGTAGGCACCACATACATCCGAAAAGCTTCTGGAAAACGGATACGGTAAAGCCGGCCCGTTGCTTCCGGAATGACCTCGAGCACCTCGCCCATGGTGTCGACATGCCCTTGTACGAAATGGCCGTCTAGGCGTGCCCCAGCTTGAAGCGCCCGTTCCAGATTAACAGGCATTCCGGGTTTTAAGCTGCCTAAGGTGGTTTTTCGTAGCGTCTCTTCCACCACCACCACCTCAAAGTGGGCGGCGCTGGCCGACACCACCGTCAGACATACCCCATTGACCGCCACACTTTGGTCAGGACGCAGCGTTGGGGCCATCTGGGCTGCAATCGTTAGCCGCATCCCCCCACCCAGAGGTTCAATCTGCTGCACACGCCCTAACTCCTCAATAATGCCAGTAAACACGACCCGCTTGCTCTAGGCATGCTTCTTGTTAAAAAGGGAGCATACGTAGCGAAAGGGTACCTTAACGCCGTCGGTAAGTTTCGGCTTTTTAAGGAGCCAAAGCCCGACAAGCAGGAAACTACGGTTACACTCTTACCCTCGGAAATTACAAATCGAAGTCACGATGGCCGCCGCCATTCCGGACTATATCCTCGAAAGCGTTCGCTCGCTGCCTCCGCTTCCGGCAGCCGTCGAACGTCTGCTGGCGCTGTCTCGTGAACCTGAAGTAGACTTTCGCAAGGTTATTCAGGTGATCGAGTCCGACCCCGCGTTGACTGCCCGTATGCTTCGGGCAGCCAATTCAGCCTTCTACGGCGTCTCGCGACGGGTGCAGACGGTGCAGCAAGCTATTGTCCTACTGGGCCATGAGGCCGTGATCAACTTGGCTTTAGGGATCTCGGTGCTCAACCTAAAGCGCAACCTGCTTAAGCAATGGCCAGGCGATCCCTCGGCATTCTGGCGACACACCGTCACGGTAGCTCTACTGGCCCGCGAGCTCGCCCGCGCCTTGCGTTACCCCAGCAGCGAAGAGGCTTTTGTAGCAGGGCTTCTGCATGACATCGGCAAGCTCGTGTTACTCACCCACCACGGCGTAGTCTACGCCCAAGCATTGTTAGCCGCACGCCAGAGCCCTGAGCCGCTGCATATTCTGGAACGAGAACTGTTTGACGTGGACCATGCCGTAGCCGGCTACGCCCTCTGTTTGCACTGGCACCTGCCCGACACGCTGGCGCAGGCTGTAGCCGAACATCATGCCGAACAACCTCCGGCAACCCGCACCACTGCAGAGCTGGTCTACGAGGCAAACGAGCTGGCCAAACGCTTAGGATTGGGCGACAGCGGCAACCCCTTCACGACCCTTCGAACAGGCCCAATGCCCCCCCATCGTCGCCTGCCCTTTGACCGGTTTGCCGAACAGATACGTCAGCTTCTCGAAGAACTTACCCACATTGAATCGCTCTTAGAAGGTGCTCTACAGCAGGAAACGCTCCCCAGCTTTCCCACACGTCCGCGTGGCATTGTCCACCTGCACCTGCGCGATCCACACGCAATCGATCTTTTTCGGATTGTCCTTTGGTCTATGGGCTATGAGGCCGTTGTGCTAGGAGAAACAGAAATCCTTGTCCACCATGCTCCGCGCCTGCTGGCTCTTGTGGCTGATGCTTCGTTGCCGGCGACCCGTCGGGTGGTTTATCTACAACAAGGGATTCCGGTTTTGGAGGTTCCATTTCCCCCTAACGCCGCCTACGTCGACCTACCCAGCCTGCGACGACGCCTGAGCCAGACGCTCCTGCAGCAAACGATAGCGGCAGCCTAAGTACAGTACCGAAGATAGCCCATAAAAAGCAAATCGTCGCCTACAGCGGTCCACCGGTAAGCAGTAAACGTAAGGCTTGCATCGAGATCCTGTATGCCCAGATCCGTGAGCAAAGAGATGCCGCTACCTAAAAGCCGGGGAGCGACAAACAGGAAAAACCGATCGACCAGTCCCTGACGCAACAGGGCCGTAGCAAGCCGAGGACCGGCTTCAACGAGCAGCGATTGGAGTGGCCGGCCCTCAAGTCCCCCTTCGCGTCCGAGACGCTCCAGCAGCGCCTCCAGATCGAGATGTCCTTCTCGAAGCGGCAGCGTCCAGAGCCTGCCGCCCGCTTGCTGCAGCGCCGCAGCATAGGCCGGTTGTGCTCCGGGTCCTACGACAACCAGCGTGCGGGCAATGTGCTCGTCGGTAAACAACCGAAGCGTCGGCGGCAGGCTACCGGTTCGATCTAGCACAATGCGCACCGGCTGACGGCCTTCCACGTGTCGTACGGTCAGGGATGGATTGTCGGCAGCCGCCGTGCCGCTCCCCACCAGCACCCCGTCGAGCACAGCGCGCCAGCGATGCACCAGCTTACGCGCCTGCTCCCCCGAAATCCAGCGCGACTGTCCTGCAGGCGTGGCCACAAAGCCGTCGAGCGTCTGCGCCATCTTGAGCGTAACCAGCGGCCGTCCTGTATGGACATGATGCACAAACGCTTCGTTGAAACGCTGGCAAGTCTGCTCCAGCACGCCAACCTCTACCTTTACCCCGTGGGCCCGTAGCCTCGCAATACCTCGACCGGCCACCTGCGGAAACGGATCGATCATGCCCACCACCACACGCGGAATGCCATGCTCCAAAATAAAATCTGCGCAGGGCGGCGTTTTACCATAGTGAGCACAAGGCTCCAGGTTAACATATAGGGTTGCCTGCTGCAGTACCTCGGGCCCATGCCGACGCAACGCCTCCTCAATGGCCCTACGCTCGGCATGCGGCCCACCGTAAACGTCGTGCCACCCTTCGGCTAGCACCTGCCCATTGGTCCCTACAAGCAATGCACCAACCATGGGATTGGGACTAACGCACCCTGCCCCGCGAAAGGCTAACTCCAAGCACCGCACCATATAGCGCTCGGCTTCAGTACGTGCCGTCAAATCTCCCGGATGTAATCCGGCAGTGAGGGGCCATCCAGCATCCATTGCTCAAAGTAAAAACGCTCTTCCGTACGGGCCTTTTGATACGGCACCAGAAAACGCCGCACGTCAGGATAAGGATGCTGCTGCAAAGCAGCTTCAAGCAGGACTAAAAGCGGCTCACCAGCAAACAGGTGCCAATCATAGCCATGGTGAGCTGGCTCGCGCAGCATCACTAGACAGCCGGCATCCAGCAACCCGCGTAAAAGCGGAAGCCGACCCTGATCATCCGCCGTCGCCAGCGGTGCGGGATCCAGCGGCAACACCGCTGATGTGCTGCCCACCAGCGCCGCTGTATCGTCAGGTACGGTCAGCACAGAAGGCAGTTGCTCCATCCCTCGCGGCTGCACCGATCCTGAGGGAGCTACTTGCCACCAGTGCGGTCGGCGCTGCAGGAGCAACAGCAGCGCCGGCTGGTAGGCCTCTGGGCACAATGCCGTCAGCCCGATGCGAAGCGTGTCCAGCACAGTTCCGGCCAAATAGAGCCGATAATACCGCGAGCTGTGGGCAGGGGTCGGCCAGACGAACGTGTCGGGCTCCAGCGCAGCTGGTTCCTCGTAAAAGACTTTAAGGATTTGCGGCACAGGGAATTCAAGTTTATCCAAACGTCCTGCTGCATCGTTCTGAATCCTAATAGGTTCCCCCACCGATCATGGAACCCGGCCAGCCTCTTGGGCATTGCATAGCACGCTTTGCTACTGCCCGGTAGCTTAATTGGCAGAGCACCTGACTCTGGATCAGGGGGTTGGAGGTTCGAGTCCTCCCCGGGCAGCAAGCAAAAGGCGGCGCTTTAGTGCGCCGCCTTTTGCTTTTGTACATTTTCCGATTATTACAGACAGCCGGAATTAGCGCACGTCGATGGTGGTCTCTAACCGCAGCTCGCGCGAGGAAGCACCCACGTAGAGCGGCCGGCGTCCCGTCGCTTTTACCCAAGCACGGTCGGCAACCGACCAATACGACAATGCTCGGCTGTCGACGCGAATCGCCACCGCTTTGGCCTCACCAGGATTCAACGTTACGCGCTGGAAGCCCACCAATTGGCGTGGGGCCATAGGTACCGGTGGATTTTCTGGCGATCCTAGATACACCTGGGGTACGTCGCTACCGGGGCGGTCGCCCGTGTTGCGCACCACAAAGCGCACGACAAAGCCATCTCGCTCGGGCTCAACCTGCAGATTTTCGTAGGTAAACGTCGTGTAGGAGTGTCCATGACCGAACGGGAACAGCGGCTCGATCTGCTGGGCGTCGTACCAGCGGTAGCCTACAAAGATACCTTCGTCATAACGGGCCGTCAGGTCCACGCCTGGGTAGCGTTCTGGCAGAGCCGTCGGTGCGTCTTCGGCGCGACGCGGGAACGTGACAGGCAAACGCCCTGCAGGATTAGCACGGCCAAGCAGCACATTGGCTGTGGCCCATCCGCCTTCCTGTCCTGGATACCACATCAGCAGGATGGCCCCGACACGATCGACCCAAGGCATCAGGGTGGGTGCTCCCACGTTCATCACGACCGTCGTTCTGGGATTGGCAGCCGCCACGGCCTCGACCAACGCATCCTGGTCCGGATGCAAAGCCAACGTTGTCCGGTCACGTCCTTCCGTACCTTCCTCATAAACAAACACGACCGCCGCATGTGCAGCTCGAGCAGCTTCGGCTGCTTCTTCCAGAAAAGCTGCCCGCCGCTCCGGCGTCACCCAGGCCAGTCGCACCTGCACTGGATCCTGCCCGGCCGGCAAGAATGGCAGTGATGGCACCTGACCCGACACCTGTACCGTCAGCGCAAGTTGCTGTCCAGCCTTGAGCTCGACCCGATAGGTTGCATTCTCCAGACTGTCGGCTGTTGGAATCAGGCTGGCATCGCTGAAAAACATCCCTGTACGCAGCACCAACTGTCCGTCGATTGATAGCGTGCCCACACCGCCAGCGGTCTGCAGCTTGAGTTCATAAACGCCATCAGTTGGGGCTTTCAGCGTGCCGGTCCAGATCCACTGGGAACCAGGGGGTAGCGCCTGCTCGCCAGTGAAGTCAAGCTGCGCATCAACCTGCGTCGAGCCGTCGGCACCTTGACGCAAGAGTCCCGGCCGCCCATCTGGCGTCTCGAGCGCCGAGTTGGGCACAGGCACGCCGTCAAGATCTATACCTGCTACGTAGCGGATCTGCGCCTGCGGACCAGCCAAAGCCTTAAGCGCTGGCAGCACAGCAGTAGTACGGAAAGGGAGCACGCGCGAACTACCACCACCCCCTACAAGCGGCCGCACAGCTGTCGGACCAATCACGACTAGGTTCTGTAGATCGCGCTCCCGGAGTGGCAGCGTTTGGTTCTCGTTGCGAAGCAGCACTGCTCCTGCCTCGGCGACTTCGCGAGCAATAGCTGCATGCCCCTCAATGTCGATCTCTGGTGGCGACGCCGGCTCACCGCGGAGCAGCCCAAACCGCTCCATTTGCACCAGAATGCGACGCACTGCCCGATCCACATAAGCCTCGTCGATTCGCCCAGACGCGACGGCCGCCTGCAACGAGTCGGCGAAAACGGCCGGTGCCAGCGGCATTTCGGGACTGCTGAACGGGATCGTGTAACCCGGCATCTCCTGATCCAGCCCGCGCACTAACGATTCCAGGCTGTGCCCAGCAAACCAGTCCGTCATCACCCACCCTTCGAAGCCCCATTCGTTACGTAAGATGTCGGTGAGCAGCATTTCACTGTCACAGGCGTAGGGGCCATTTACCCGGTTGTAGGCGCACATTACAGCGGCCACGCCGGCCTTTACAGCTGCTTCGAAGCCTGGCAGATAGATTTCCCGGAGCGTGCGTTCGTCCGCCACCACATTCACCCGCATCCGGTCATTTTCAAAGTTATTAGCGGCATAGTGCTTGACCGTGGCCATAAGCCCTGCATCCTGAATTCCCCGAATCTGGGCCGCCACGATCTGAGCCGAAAGCAAGGGGTCCTCACTAAACGTCTCGAAATTACGTCCCGCTTCGGGCACCCGGATAATATTGACCATTGGAGAAAGGAGCACCTCGTGCTTACGCGCCCGTCCTTCTTTGCCCATGACCTGGCCGTAACGATAGGCAAGCTCCGGATCAAAAGTGGCTGAAAGAGCCACGGGAGCCGGCAGGGCTGTAGCCGGATGCCGTGTGCGAATGCCGGCCGGTCCGTCGGTCAAACGCATTGATGGAATACCCAGACGCGGTACACCGGGCACATAGCCAGCGCCTGCCTCACCGGTTGGATCGATTGCCCCGTGCAAAAGTGAAATCTTTTCAGCAAGCGTCATTGCGCTTAGCAGCGAATCTACTTTGGATTGCGCCCAGGCTACGCCAGCCAGTAGAAGCATCAGGAACGCTCCAGTCACAAGGTGTTTCATAGTATAGCTAGGATTTGGTTTACCTCAAGCTATGCTACAATAGAAGACTTGATGGTGCAAGCCCTAATGCAGCGCCTTGCTACCAGCAGCACCCATTCAGCATAAATTGCACGGCCTCCTTGCGTGAAGCAATCCACAAATTGTACTATTTTGTCTTAGAAGTATGCAGATATCCAACGGGTAAGACAGCCATGGTTCGACCCCGCTACATCGAAGACGTGATCGATCTGACCGACCCGGCGCTGAACCACATCCTGAACATGAGCCTCGAGGAAGCCCGGGCACGTGTGCGATCGGGCGACCCCAAGGCCGTACGTGCCATCGAGGGATCGTTTGCCCTGGTGGCCCGCGAAGGTAAGACGGTGCGCCTGGCCCGCTCCATGGACCGACCCATGCGCTACTTTCTGGCCAAGCGCGAGGACGGTCCCGCGCTGGTCGTGGCCCATCGCATCGAGGAGATTCACCACTGGCTCCAGACAGTCGGTTTTGCCGATCAATTTCATCCGAGCTATACGCGCATGGTCCCTGCCCATTACGTGGTTACGCTGGAACTGATCGGCTGTCCAGACCCGGCGCCTGCCTACGTCCGTTTTTTCGAAATTCCCACCGAGACGCTGCCGCCTGATATTCCCACCATTGGCCGTTACTATATCGGCGCGCTGAAAGAAGAAATCCGACGCTGGCTACTGAGCATCCCTGAAAAAGCGCCCATCGGCGTCACGTTTTCAGGGGGCATCGACAGCGGCTCGGTCTTTCTGGTTACCTACCATACGCTGCTAGAGCTGGGCATGAATCCCGGTCGGCTCAAAGCCTTCACGCTGGACCTAGGCGATGGTCCTGATCGCAATCAGGCCTTTGCGTTTCTGCAAAAGCTCGGCCTGGAGCTATTCTGGGAGCCGGTGGAAGCCGGACCGGAGCTGATCGACATCCGGGAAGTAGTGCGCCTCGTCGAGGACTACAAGCCGCTCGACGTTGAATCGGCTGCCATGCACTATGCGCTGGCCCGCGCTCTCCGTCAGCGTTATCCGGACTGGAAGTACCTGCTCGACGGCGAAGGCGGCGACGAGAACCTTCGCGCCTATCCCATCGAGCATAACCCGGAACTGACCGTCTACAGCATCATCAACAATCCGCTCCTGTATCACGAAGGCTGGGGCGTAGAGAAGTTCAAACATTCGCTCACCTACACAGGCGGCCTTAGCCGCGCTTACACGCGCACCTTCGCAATCAACCGGCATTTCGGCTTCGAAGGCTTCAGCCCTTACACGCGTCCCAACGTAATCGAAGTAGCCGAAAAGATCCCCTTTGCCGAACTAACCGGGTACGACAAGCAAAAGCTCTACCGCCTTAAGGGCGAGGTCGTCTATCACGGCGTCAAAGCCATCACCGGCTTTGACATGCCTGTGTTCGAAAAGCGCCGCTTCCAGCATGGCGCCCTGCCCGAGATGCGACTTCGTGAGCTGATTCCTGCTGAGCGCCAACTCCGACGCATGGTGGAAGATTTCTTTGTGGCATGGACGAGCTGAGCCGTTGGGAAACGCTCACACCACTGGCGCGCACGCGGTTGATCCGGCAGCTGCGGCTGCCCCGGCTGCCGGTCGATCCAGAGCGCCCCTATGCCTTCCACCATGAGCAGGAGCGAGCGCCCGACGGTCGCCTGGAGCGCGTCAACGTAATTTTCCTGACCAACCGGGAATGCCCGTGGACGTGCACCATGTGCGACCTGTGGCGCCATACCACCACAGGGCCGGTCTCGGCCAACCAGATCCTACGTCAGCTTGACTACGCGCTGGAACGTCTGCCCGACGCCAACGCCATCAAGCTTTACAACAGCGGAAGCTTCTTTGATCGGCTGGCGATTCCGCCGGTGGCCTACCAGGGCATTGCCGAGCGTCTGCGCGGCTACCGGCGCGTGATCGTCGAGTCACATCCAGCCCTGCTGGGCCCGCGTACGCTGCAGTTTCAGGAATTGCTCGAAGGCCAGCTCGAGGTGGCTATCGGCGTCGAATGCATCCATCCTGGCGTGCTGGAAGCCCTCAACAAACGACTGACCGTGGCCGACCTGGAGCGGGCTGTAGCCTGGCTGCACGCCCACCAGTTGCTCATTCGGGCGTTCATCCTGCTCAAACCGCCGTTTCTGCCGGGCGAGGCAGCTCTTGAGTGGACCTGCCACACTGTATGCTGGGCTGTGAATCACGGCATACACACTATTGTGCTTATTCCGACGCGGTCGGGTAACGGCATCATGGAACGGCTGCAACAAGCAAAGCGGTTTGCCCCGCCTACCCCTGCGGGAATCGAAGCCGCTGCCGCCTATTTGTTTGCACAACCGGTGCCAGTACGCCTGATCGACACGTGGGACTTACCCCGTTTCTATAGCTGCCCGGATTGTGCCCGCCTGCAACAACAACGTTTCACGCGTATCAACCAAACGCAAACTTGGGAATCTTTTATTCCCTGCCCTCAGTGCACGACGCCATGCGTAAACGCTTCGACATAGCCATTCTCGGCAGCGGATTTGCTGGATCACTTCTGGCCCTGCTTCTTAAGCGACAGGGCTTTTCGGTAGTGCTTGTTGAAAAAGACCGGCATCCACGCTTTGTAATTGGCGAGTCTTCAACCCCCTTAGCCAACCTGTACCTGGAGCGCATCGCGCGCACGTTTGACGTACCTGAGCTGCTTCCTTTTGCCAAATATGGTTCCTGGAAAGCCCATTATCCTGCAATTCCAGTAGGGAAGAAGCGAGGTTTTACGTTTTTTTGGCATCAACCCGGACGCAGCTGGGAGCCTACGTTGCACGGGCAACGCGCCTACCTGCTGGTAGCCGCTTCGCCGCACGATGCAATTGCCGACACCCACTGGTTCCGCCCCGCTTTCGATGCGCACCTTGTTGAGCTAGCCCGTTGCGCTGGGGTCGTTTACCTGGAAGCCACCACGCCGCTGCATGCTGTCGAAACGGTGCACGGAATGGAGCTCATGGTCGAGGGTCCTGGTGGGCAAGAACAGCTTACAGCACGCTTTGTGGTAGATGCCACAGGAGCTCATGCCTGGCTAGCCCGTCAGATGGGCTATAAGCCTGAGTCACATCTACATCTTCCAGAACGGATAGCGCTTTTTGCCCACTTTCGGCACGTTGCCCGTGCAGATGCCTGGTTAGCGTCCTATCAGGATACGTGGCCCTATACGCCTGACGATGCCGCGGTGCACCACATGCTCGAGGAAGGCTGGGCTTGGGTACTGCATTTTGACAACGGCATCACCAGCTTGGGCTTTACGCTGCGTAGCGACCGCCTGCCAGCTCAGGATGCCGAAGCATGCTGGCAGCAGCTGCTGGCGCGGTATCCTTCGCTTCAAGCCTTACTTGTCCAAGCGCAACCGCTCTATTCCCTCCGCATGTTGCCTGAACGGCCAGTGTGTTTTCGGCAACTCACGGGGCGATCCTGGGCACTTTTGCCCAGTGGTGTGGGCATCCTCGACCCCTTGCTGTCTACCGGGATTCCGCTAACGCTTTTAGGCGTATGGCGCTTGGCTACGCTGTTGTCCCAATACAGCGGCGCACCACCGCTGGAGGCCCTGCAGCACTACCAGACGATCACGTTACACGAATTCGATCATACCGCCCGACTTATCGGCGGCTTGTGGCGCGTGCTGGATCAGCCTGAAACGTTTACCGCACTTTCCAAGCTCTATTTCGCTGCAGCCAGTTTCCGAGAAACCCGCCTGCGACTCGAAAAAGAATCCGGCATTCCGGGTTTTCTGCTCTCCGACCATAAAACTTTTGTCCAGCAACAAGAAGCCCTTCTGGCCCAACTCCTGCAAGGGAACTTACCAACCTCAGAAGCCCTTTGCGCTGCTTTACAACCTTTTGACCTGGCCGGACTCACCGAAGACCGCCAGGGCTTTTATCCAGCTCGTGCCGAAGATGCCCTGGCGGCTTGCTATAAGATTCCCGCTACACGCGAAGAGGTATGGGCCGCTTTACAACGAAGTGGATTTATAGCTACGGATTCGGCCGTAAAAACACAAGCGTTGGAGCTTCTTTAGGCCCCAACGCTCAACTACCCCCCGCTGTCTGCCTTGCTTCAGTTGACAAACAGACGCGGTTGTTCTTCTTCGATAACCTCCAAATCCTGAATCGCAAACCACCCTTCGTTTTCCTCGCCGGCACTGTTCCGATAAGGTACATTCGGATCGCCGGTAGTGATGTCTACCACATAGGCCAGGTCTTTTTTGATCTCATTGCCGTTGGCATCCTTGCCCACCGGCACGTCGGCCGCTACGTCGGCCACCCGGCCTTCGATGCTGCCCAACAGCCAGCCCTCCCGTGTGTACAAATGTACCCGTACCCGTTTTCCGATAAGGTCGTAGCGCATAGGCAGCTTTTCTTGGTTTTTCGCTTTAAAACAAACGCTTTTTGACGCCTCAGGGTTCATCATTTAGGGACCTGGAACCCGCTACGCATAAGCGACAAAAATACGGGCTAGGATGCAGCAACGTACCTATGCGCATCTTAGACATCGATCTAGATTTCTTTCTCAATACGGTACGCTTTTGGCCCAGCTTCGGACGACCGATCGACCCCCAGCTTCGTGCCTGGTCGCCCGATGCAGTAAGGGTATTTTTGGAAACGCGTTGTGGCCTGCGGCGCGACCAACCAGTACCAGGACTGATTGTAGAAGAGCACCACGAAATCTTTTTTGACTGGCGACAACGCATTCAAAAGGGCCAGCTGCAACCCCCTTTTGAAGTGGTGCACCTCGATGCCCATGCAGACCTGGGCTACGGTGATGCCAGCGTGCCTTATGTCTTGACTGAAGTATTAGCGCAACCGCTCGAGCATCGGGCCTTTCCCCGAGTGGGCGGGCGCGAAGGCCTTGGACCTGGCAATTATCTGCTCTTTGCTGTTGCTTGCCGCTGGATCCGAACGCTGACTTACGTCTACCATCCGGGCCGCTATACTGACCTACCTGAACGCATTGTGTACCGAAACGCCCAAGGAGAAGGCTGGATTGCCTTACCCTATTATGGTCCCATAGCACCCGAATTGCTCTGCCAACGCCACAAGCTTCAGCCGCTGGCGGTAGAGCCCCCTGTACCGTATCGCGAAGTGCCCGGAACGACTTATATCAATACGGAAGGCCCCTTTGACTTCCTCTACGTAGCCCGCTCCCCTGCCTATACCCCGACTGAAGCCGATCGGCTACTGGAGGTGTTCCTGGATTATCTCATACCAGACCGTTTAACTTGCGCTGCAGACAGTTTGGATAGAGAATACAACAACTCATCTAAATTTAGGCACTGAGGTTATTAAGGAAAGCTTGACAAAAAATCCTAAGTAATACTAAGTCATTTGTGAGTCCTCCTAACAAAAACTCAGAGAATCATGAAGAGGTGCTTGCAGACATGGCTCGCTGTAGCCCTAGTGAGCCTTTTCTTACCCGGGCTCATTTAAGCCCAGCAAGCTGTTATTCAAGGGAAAGTCACCGATGAAAGAGGAAGTCCGCTTCCAGGAGCCAACGTGGTGATTTCTGAACTTACGATTGGAAGCGCTACCGACATTGACGGAAACTATTCATTTACGGTTTCAGCAGATCTGGTTAGAGGCCAGACCGTTACGCTGGTTGCCCGCTTTGTGGGGTACAAGCCGGCACAACAGACCTTTGAGCTGACAGCCGGCTCGCATACGTTCAACTTCACGCTGGAGCCCGATCTGCTGCGTCTCGAGGAGGTTGTGGTTACCGGGGTAGCAGCAGAAACGCCACGTAAAAAACTGACCTTTACAGTAGACCGGGTCGATGCAGAAAAGCTGCAGCAGGTTGTCGCACCTGACCCCGGGACGGCTTTGCAGGCCAAGGTGTCTGCCGCTACCATCATACGCCCAAGTGGTGAGCCAGGACAATCACCGGCTATTCGCCTACGGAGTGCAACGGCCATTAGTGGCTCGCAAGACCCTCTGATTATTGTGGACGGAATTATTATGGAAGGGTCTCTGGCCGATCTGAATGCCGACGACGTTGAATCCATTGAGGTTATCAAAGATGCGGCAGCGGCGTCTATCTGGGGTTCTCGTGCAGCCAACGGAGTGATTCGTATCTTTACAAAGCGTGGGACAAACGTAGCGGCTGGCCGCACCCAGGTAGTCATTCGCAATGATTTTGGCCTCTCCTCTCCTGCTCGCTTGATTGACTTGGCCGACCATCATCCATACCTGGTCGGTGAAGTGGATGGGAAGCTGCGTTTTGTAGATCAAAACGGCAACCCGCTTGGTCCAGGAGCCAGTCCTGTTCTCGACCCGAATGGCATTGCCGATAAACCCTGGCCGTGCATTGAACAGCCGGTAAAGCAACCCGACGGTACGATTACCCAAGAACTCTATTGTAAAAAAAGCGACCCCCAAAAAGACTTCTTTACCACCAATCCCACGTTTAACAATTACATCTCAGTTGCTCAAAACACGCAGAAGACCAACTTTATGGCTTCCTTCAGTAACACGCGTGAAGGAGGTATCCTGCGTGAAATCACCGGTTATACACGCCAAACTTTCCGCATTAATCTGGATCACCGGATTTTGAATAACCTGGACTTCTCTGCCAGCATGATGTACGGCCAGTCTGAACGGGATGACGTAGTAGAAGGCAGTGGCTCTCCATTCTATGGGTTGCTGTTTATGCCGCCCAACGTCAATCTGAAAGCCCCCAACGAGGAAGACGGCTCCAAGTATAACTGGGATGCAGCTTGGGTCCATGGGCTGTCCCTAGAACTCAACCCGCTCTATGAACTGGCCAACCGCGATCGAAAGCGCCAAGTCGTCCGACAGCTGGGCAGTTTTAAAACCACCTGGCGTCCATTCAACTGGGTGAGCTTAGAGGGGCAAATCGGACTGGATCGCCAGCAAACCTATTGGAAAGACCTCTTCCCCCGAGGCTACCTAAGTGACAATCCAGCCGACTTCAAGGGGCGCCTCTATCGCTTTAACGGCGATAATCGGGCAATCAATACAAGCCTTACAGCCCTGTTGGCCAAGTCGTTCGGTGACCTAAACACTAAACTGAATTTGAGTTATCTCTATGAAGATGAACATTACGAAGAGTTCTCGGTTACCGGACGTGAGTTTGCAGTAGCCGGCGTCGAAGATCTCGGGGCTACAATTGGCGACAAAACCATCGATTCTTATATTGCAGACACGCGTTCCGAGAACTTCTTTGCAATTCTAAGCCTTGATTTTAAAGAACGGTACATCGGTGACGTAATGATCCGGCGCGATGGCTCCTCGCGCTTCGGACCAGATGCCCGCTGGGCCACCTACTACCGCGCCTCGGGTGCCTGGCGCATTAGCCAAGAGCCGTTCTTTAACGTACCGGGTATCGACGAGCTGAAACTCAGGGCTTCGATCGGTACGGCGGGCTTGCGTCCAGGCTTTTCAGCTCAGTATGAGACGTTTGCAATTGTTGCGGGCAATCCGATTAAAAGCACTTTGGGGAATCGCTTGCTGAAGCCCGCAAAATCCACAGCCATCGAGTATGGCATCAACGTGGACTTCTTAGGGCGCTATTCCTTCCAGGCAAGCTATGCACAAAATAAGACAGAAGACCAGATTCTGCTGGTTCCCTTGCCAGCCGCAACAGGATACCAAAATCAATGGCGTAACGCCGGCACGCTGGAGGGGAATACCTTCGAAATGCAGCTGAGCACCATTCTGGCTCAGCAGGAAAACTTTAGCTGGACCCTGGACATCACCTTTGACCGGACGCGCCAGAAAATCACAGAACTGTTTGTACCTCCCTACCGCACGGGCTACTACTATATCGCGCCAAATGAAACCTTTGGCATCATCTATGGCGAGTACTTCGCACGAAGCCTGGATGATATCAAACCCATGCTTGCCCCCAATGCAGCTACGCCGTATGCGGGGATGTCCCTAGATGATTTTAAAGTGAATGAAGATGGATATGTTGTGCTGAAGAATGCCTACGGCACTAAAGACGAAAAACCCATCAAAGTATTGGATCCTGAATCAGGGAACCCCATACTGCGCAAAATCGGGGATTCCAACCCGGACTTTAATATGGGGTTTGCCATGAACGTGCGTTACAAGCGGTTCAACCTGTACGCCGTAGCCCAGTGGCAAAAGGGAGGCGATGTCTACAATAACACGCGGCAGTGGATACTGCGCGAGCTACGAGGTGGTGAAGTAGACCAGGCCAGTAAACCCGAAGAAAAGCGAAAACCGGTGAACTACTATGCCACCCTCTATAATGTAAACGCCACCAACAACCATTTTGTCGAAGATGGTGGCTTTTTCAAGCTGCGGGAGGTTGCGCTAACCTACACACTTGACCGCCGCGCTTTGGCGGCCTTTGCGCCTGCGCTGCAACAGGTGCGCCTTGGCATCACCGGTCGCAACCTGCTAACGTTTACGCCTTATACCGGCTACGATCCAGAATCAGCGCGTAACGTTGGTGATGTGACCGTGTTTGGTGGCGATAGCTACGGTTATCCGCTCTTCCGCTCCTTTACCGCCAGTGTGCAACTGGTATTCTAACCAAGGGCGTTGGGATATCGGGCTCTGGTATCCCAACGCCTCTTCAATCCTTAACTAAAACGAAAGCAAACGTTGAACCATGAAGACTATGCGCAAACAAAGAATGCGTTGGATTCTGGTTTCGGTGCTCGCTATTGCGCTTTGGGGCTGCGCCGATCTGAGCGTGGAAAACCTAAACGAGCCCGACACAAGACGCGTGCTGGCTACACCAGAAGATGTTAAAAACATTCTGGCCGGAGGCTTCCTCAGCTGGTGGCAGGGAAATCAGGGCTATCCAGGGTTTGGTCCGGCCATGATCACCATGGCAGACCAGACCACTTCCTCATGGGGCAACTTTAGCATGCGAGACGTTTCTTCTGAACCCCGCGGGACCCTTAACAACAATTCCACTTATACCTACGCATCGTCTCACCTCAGACCGTGGCAGCGGCTTTACGCGGCGCTGTCAACTGCCAACGATGTACTTAGGCGGTTGGATGAAGGCTTGGTTATTAACAACCCCCAGGAAACTCACATGGTGCGTACAGCCGCTAAACTGCTCCAAGGGCTGTGCCTGAGCTCACTGGGGTTGTTCTATGACCGAGCTTTTATCGTTGATGAAAACACGGATGTAGCAACTTTAGAATTTCCGGAAAGCTCAAATTATCAGGACGTGATTGCTGCAGCCGTAGCGAGCCTAGAGGAAGCCGCTGAATTAGCAAGGAACATGACCGTTCCATTCCCATCGAACTATTTTAACGGACTGAGCGATCTGGACGGTCAAAAAGTGGCCCAACTGGCCTCTACTATAGCAGCGCGAACCTTGATGCTAGGGGCCCGCTCTCCAGAAGAAAATGCCCGAACGGATTGGAACCGCGTCCTGAGTTTTGCCCAGCAGGGCCTCTCGGGCTGGGATTTTGCTCCAGAGGGCGACGACGATCAGTGGTGGGACCTGATCAAATCCTACCTGCAACGCCCGGGCTGGGCTCAAGCCGACCTGGAACTCGTCGGCATGGACCCTAACCTAGTGCCCGCTTTGCGGGAGTGGTTAGCACCCCCCCTGGCAGAACGCACGCCTGAACCTTTTGTACAACTGCTACAAACTACTTCACCGGCCGATGCCCGCATTCCAGGGCTTAATGGGGTGACGTCCTATCTCGTCTATGAGCGTTCTTCTCCTTTCCGCGCCGATCGCGGCACTTATCACTTTAGCCGCTGGCGCTACATCAAGGAAGGGCACTTAGACTTCGTTGGGCCGATGCGCTATGCCACCGAAACGGAAAACGATCTGATGATTGCCGAAGCCCTGATTCGAACCGGCGGCAACAAAGCCCAGGCTGCTGCACTTATCAACAAGACGCGTGTCAACAAGGGAGGCCTGCCGGCGCTGACGGGATCCGAGTCGGACAAGGAACTGCTTGAAGCGCTTATGTACGAGCGTCGGATTGAAATCGGATGGACGGCCGCAGGTATAGGCTTCTGTGACCGCCGTCGCTTTGATCATCCAGGACCCGCCCACTACGACAACAATCCAAGCAAGCCAGGCATTTTCCAGCATAAGCCAGGCACGCTGCGTCACTGGCCTGTACCAGGTGCAGAACTAGAAGTGCTCCAGAAGGCAATTTACACTTTCGGTGGCGCCGCAGGTGAGATGAAAAAAGCGCCTGACTGGAATAAAGATCAGGAACTGCTGGCTGAGTGGATTAGTTTTCTCCGCAAGGAATTGAACACCTTTGGGGCTCCGGTCTCCGTACGTGAATTCAAGGCTATGATGAATGCCCAGTAATCCCTAAATTGCTTATAGCAAATCAAGGGGGTACCTGAAGTACCCCCTTGATTTTTAAAAACATGAGCGACCTAACCCCTTAGTCTCTTGGTTCAACCCATAGGCTACCATTAAAAGTCAAATGAATTATGGGCTGGCTACTTGTGCTGATCGGATGGCTGGTCTGTTCTTCCCCAAGCTATGCTCAGACAGACTCGCTGCAAGCCTTCTACCTTAAGGGCATCTCGTTGGTTAACCAAGGGGACTATACCCAGGCGATTCCGCTGCTGTATCGCGTATTTCGCCAGGCTCCTGACTTTATAGATGCCCAAGGCTATTCGGTAACCTACTGGCTGGGAATGGCTTTGAGAAAGGTTGGGCGTGAAGGCGAGGCCCTGTCTGTATGGAGTCAGGGACTGAGCGTACTAAACCGTCGCCAACGCTTTGATCCACTGGCAGCCGATGCCTACATCCACACCGTCTTTGAAGAAGACTACGATACCCATTACCTACAGGCTTCGTGGGCTTATCTAGAGTTGCTGCGCAGCCTTGATGCTTCTTGGCTCAATGAAGAAGCTCGCCAAGTGGTCGACCGTCATGTAGCTCAGATGGAGTTTTTATTGCCGCCAACATTACGCCTCCAAGTGCGTCCCGATGAACGCAAAGGAGCCGTCCCTGGTTTTGGCGAAAAACTGGCGGTCTGGTGGCAGGCGCAGGATCCAGTTATCTCTACCCCCCAAAATGAGCGGCTGCTCGAACACCTAAAGCGGGTGATCTACGCAGAAAAACACTATGCAACCAACCGGCGACGCTCCGGTCTGGATGACCGCGGCGTCGTATATATCCGCTTGGGCCCTCCGAAATTCACATCCAAAATCTACATGCAAGATCGCGGCATTAACAAAAGCACCATGTCACCTTATCGCAGTAGCCTGGAGCTTAATCCTAATGAATTCTGGTCCTATCGCCACATCGATCCGCGCC
>Ga0197142_1000264_pt1 | contig 48223 bp, 41 predicted proteins | sample GBS60_MetaG_FD_148614 | JGI IMG/M metagenome (GOLD analysis project Ga0197142, IMG submission 148614) | Sediment microbial communities from Great Boiling Springs, Gerlach, Nevada, United States - GBS 60_MetaG | ecosystem: Environmental > Aquatic > Thermal springs > Hot (42-90C) > Sediment... | reverse complement strand
CCCCCTTCCGCTCCCGCAGCGTGGGCGAGGAAGGGGGCTAGGGGGAAGGTGAGGGTGGCCCTCTCCCCGGCCCCGCTCCCGCGCTGCGGGAGGGAGGTGATCGTGGCTGCGGCATCGTTGCGAGACGCAGGCACAGAATCGCCTTTTCTACGCTAACCTCCCCCTTCCTCTCCCGCAGCGTGGGCGAGGAAGGGGGCTAGGGGGAAGGTGAGGGTGGCTCTCTCCCCGGCCCCGCTCCCGCGCTGCGGGAGGGGGTGATCGTGGCTGCGGCATCGTTGCGAGACGCAGGCACAGAATCGCCTCTTCTGCGCTAACCTCCCCCTTCCTCTCCCGCAGCGTGGGCGAGGAAGGGGGCTGGGGGGAAGGTGAGGGTGGCCCTCTCCCTAGCCCCGCTCCCGCGCTGCGGGAGGGGGTGATCGTGGCTGCGGCATCGTTGCAAGACGCAGGCACAGAATCGCCTCTTCTACGCTAACCTCCCCCTTCCTCTCCCGCAGCGTGGGCGAGGAAGGGGGCTAGGGGGAAGGTGAGGGTGGCCAGGCGTCGCTGAAGCACTGGCGCTGAAATCGTTGCAACCCTGTTCCAGCGCGTCGCGGAGCCGCATACGTTGCCCGCCACCGTTTCCCCGACCATTATGTCGATGTCATGGTCGAGACTCATCAACAGCCTAAGTTTTCGATCACGTATCAGGTATCCACTTTGCGTTGTTCGTGAAGCGGGTGAAGCCAGCCGATCCGTGCACGTTAAATCTCGTGTGCCAGCAAGATCGCCTGCGCAATCTCCTTCATCGACTTGCGGGTATTCATCGAGAGTTGCTGAATCTTGCGGAACGCTTCAGCCTCCTTCAAGCCCTGGGTATCCATCAAGATACCTTTGGCTCGCTCAACCAGTTTGCGCGTCTCGAGTGTCTCTTTCAGGTCGGCAACCTGGCGATCCATCTCCAGGAATTCTTGATAACGGGCAATGGCAATCTCGATAGCCGGCAGTAATTCGGCTTCACGGAACGGCTTGACGATATAGTTCACTACACCGGCTTCTTTTGCCCGCTCAACCAGATCGCGATCCGAGTATGCGGTCAGTAACAACACTGGCGCAATCTTCTCTTCAGTGAGGATGCGAGCAGCCTGGATACCGTCGAGTTTCGGCATTTTGATGTCCATGAGTACCAGGTCAGGACGCAACTCACGTGCAAGGTTGATAACGCTCACACCATCGCCGGCTTCGCCGACGACCAGATAGCCGAGACTGACAAGCGTCTCTTTCAGGTTCATACGGATGATCGACTCATCATCGGCGATTACCAGTCGCGTCTGCGGCATATGCTCTTCTCCTCTATATTGACTGACAACCTGTCACAGGCCGTAAAGTACATTGATCGGGGTTGATGCGTGCAGTATATCATCCAATTGTTTGCCGATCAACTATCTAGCCCACTTTTGTGCCTAACCGACACTATTATATCCCAAGCAGTTCCCGTAGCAGGTCATCGTCGTTGGTTGGGCGCGCCGATTTTGCGTCAGACAACACACGCTCATCAAGACGGCTCTCTACCCGCCGCTCCTGATCAGGCGTCGGCTCGGCCAGAACACGCTCATCCAGACGGCGTGTTGCCCGCCGATCATCCTTGTGATGCGCCTGACCTACTGGCCACGTTGCAGGAGATTGATCCGGCGCCGAAGCGCTCTCGGCCCCGGCCAACTCACTTTGCCAGCGGGCGCGCTCGGTTGGCGGGACATCGGTGGCGGTGTCATCTTCTAGCGGGCCAAGCTCAGCCAGCCAGCGTTCGCGTTCGGCAGCGGGCAGATCGCCCCAATCTACCGGCTGTTCAGTGCTATACCCCGTCTGCTGTCGTCCGGTAGTTGGCCCATTATCGGGTTCGTCGAACCATTCCGCCAATTCGTAGTCCATCGGCGACGGCTCTTCAGGTGTCTGCCGGACAGCACCTTGCGGTATGGTCGGTAGTTCCTGATCCTGAGCTGGCTCTGTGGGCGCAAGATGTTGGGCTGGCGGCGCCGATACTACCGGCGTAGCTTGAGCAGATGAAAGGGTGCGCGCAGGACGGCGCCATGTCGGACCTTTCGAGGTCGTCGTGCGACCAGCGTTATTGCGCTTGAAGAAGCGACTCAGCCACGAACGTTGATCCTTCATCGGCGGCGAAACCTCGTCTTCGGCAGCATGTGATGAGACAGCAGGGGATCGCCGCACAAAACCCTGTAGTTGCTCGCGCCATGCCTCAAAGCGATTGGCTGCTGCTTCCGATGGCGAGGATCGGGTGCTATCGGCGGTGCGGTATCCGCTGCGGCGGTTGGTTAAACTGGTCAGATACGTGTAGTGCTCGCTGAAACGGTAAAGATCGTAGATAGCGTACAGTATCAGGGCGATCAACAAGATTACCAGGACAATAATCCCTAGTAAGGTCCAGGAAAAACCATCACCGCTGCTCTGCGCCGCCCTATTGAGCCCAGTTGATACATCTGTTGGTACCGCAGTTGTCAGCAAGGTATTTGTCGTCGGGGCCACAGCAGCCGGACACAGTACACGCACTGCCTGGGCGCCAACTTCCCGCCCAAGCAATCCCAATCGCACCTGCCAGAGCGGATCGTCAGGAAGCGGAGCCGCTGGATCAAGCTCGAAGCGAGCCCGTTCAAAGTACTGGACAACGATGTCACGGCCGGTGTTGGGGTCACGTTCGCTCAATGCCCCACTGATCGGGTAACCAAAGACACTCACCCCGCCGTACCGTTCATGAAAACTCCGAAAACGAGGATCGGCAAACGCCTGCGGATCGTTCAGGTCGGTGCGTGGCACAACCGGCTGATCAGGATAGTTAAGACGCAATGCCACAACACCCAAATGTGAACCGAGTACCCGATTCGGCCAATCGTTGTTCAAGTGTAACTCCAATCGCTGACGTTCCGTGTAGAGCACCGCTACCTCTTGCCGACAATCTCCGGCCAGTTCGCGGGTCACGGCACCCAACGGTAGGCCAAGTAACGCGATACCTTCGATCAGCGAACGGGTCTGCTCGCCGCCGAAGGTCTGGTAAAAGCGGGCAAAATCACCGCTGATCGGGGTTTGTGGAGCTTCCGGCAATACCAGTGACGGGCAAACCTCAATCTTCCCGGTTGGTGGTATGGGTTGCACGAGGTGCAATTGCCCTGGATCGCCCAAGCGGATCGACAATTCACGGGGTACCGTTGATAACGGCGTCGGTCCGCGATTCCCCTGACCGGGCGTGATAGGCAAATAGCGCATACCGGTTAGCCGGGCGGTACCATCTTCATCGCGGGTCACACCGACGTAAATCAATGCAGCCGATGTCGCCGTTGCGCTTACCAGATCGCCCGCCGAGAAAATCACCAGGCCTTCGCGATCAGCGGCACGCACCCAATCAACCGTTGCCAGCTCACCGGGAATACTGCCGATCACCAAATCTGCGCCGCTTGCAATTAAATAACGTGCCGCATTGACACGGGCCTGCACCGGATCAGGATCGAGCGGCTGACCCCATGCCGCCATCACCACCACCAGATCGGTCTCACGGCGCGCCTGTTCAATCGCAGCTCCAATCGTCGGCAGCACACCTGCGGAATCGGCTAACAGGTTGAGCTGGCCCTGCGGATCGGCATTCCCATCGAGACCCCAGGTAGCACTTAGGAAACCAATCGTTAATGGCGATTGTGGGTGGGGAATGGTTACTTTCAAAAATGGCGGTTTCGTTTCGCCAGCGCCAGCAGCACCATGTTGAAAAATGCCGTAACGCGCTAGCGTTTGCAAGGTAGCATCAACTCCTGATGGCCCACGATCTAACAGACGAGGATGTGCGGCTCCCAGCAACAACAGGTTGTGCTCGGCCAGAGCTGCGGCCAATGCCGGGAGCGGCCCACCGGCCAGCGGCCCAGCCAGGGTTGCCATACCCAAATCAGCAGCCGTGAAAAACGGTCGCAGCGGTGCAAATGCTTCGGCATAGCTAGGTGTTTCAATCCCACCAGGGATCAGGGCGTCGGGCACAATTGATCCGGCAATGGCCAGCGTGTATTGAATGGTATCGCCAGCGCCACAGCGGTTAAGCGCAGACCGTGGTCCTTCCGGCGGCTGCGCAGCGACAACCGGAGACCCAAGAACCGTCAATAGCACCAGTGCAAGAAGCGCCAGCCGACCTGTCATTGTTACCTCACCCCCGCCGGTACACCTATCGGCAGAGATCTCTGTCAGGCAATAAGGGCACTGACTGCAACAATTGTACTACAGGATCAGCTATTCTGGCGAAGCAGGCGCGAACTGGCCCAAACAAGGATGAAGATAATAGTACTGATAAGCACAATCGCAGCGCCCGAAGCAATACTGAAGTAATATGAAGCGTACAGCCCCACGACACCGGCTAGCATCGCCAGCAAGGCTGCCATAATCATCATAGAGTGCATACGATGGGTAAAAAGTGCTGCTGTTGCTGGTGGGGTAACGAGCACTGCCAACGTCAGCGCCACTCCAACCGTCTGGATCGCAACCACAATCGCGATGGCAAGCAGGATCAGCAAAAGCAGATCGAAGGCCTGTACCGGCAAGCGCAAAGTCGCGGCTAACACCGGATCAAAGGTCACAACCATCAACTCCTTGTAAAAGAGAACTATCGCAGCGATCACAACCGTACCAAACAGCGCAATGCGCCAGAGATCATACTCGCTCACGCCTAAAATATTGCCAAAAAGAAAGTGCGAGAGATCAACAGCCGAGTTCCGCACGGTTGAAATCAACGCTACCCCCAGCGCAAACATCGCAGCAAAGACAATACCGATTGCTGTATCCTCACGAATTCGGGCAGCGCGACTGACGACCCCTATCGAGAGCGAACTGATTATCGCCGCCCCCAATGCCCACCAGAAGAGTGCTCCTCGATCGGCACCATTGACCAGGTAACCCACGGCAATGCCGGGCAATATGGTATGGGCCAGCGCATCACCCAGGAAGGCCATTCCACGCAACACGACATACACGCCGACCACGGCACAGACGGTTCCAACCAACAGCGCCGCGATTAGACCACGCTGCATAAACGCATAATTGAGGGGAGCGGTCAAAACATCGATCATAGGGTGTTGTCCAGAGAAGGATTACAGCAACTATCGGCCACAGTGAGCAGACCATCACCACTGCTCAGGAGATGCAAATGGCCACCGTAAGTAGCAACTAGATTGGCAGCGGTAAATGCCTCGCGAGCTGGCCCAAACGCGATTAGAGTGCGATTGAGCAACATCACCCGATCAAAATAGCGAGCCGCCTGTTGTAAGTCGTGCAACGCTGTCAAGACCGTAACATCCTCTTGCCGCAACGTGGCCAATGCCCGAAATATCTCGTCTTGCGATGGAATATCTAACCCGACCAGCGGTTCATCCATCAATAACAACCGTGCTTCTTGAGCCAGGGCACGCGCCAGAAAGACCCGTTGCTGTTGACCACCCGACAACTGCCCGATCTGCCGGTTGGCAAAGGCGGCCAACCCGACTCGCTCAAGCGCCCGCTGCACCAGTAACCGATCATGACGTGAAGGACGACGAAACAGCCCAATTCGCCCAACACGCCCCATCAAGACCACATCACTGACCGAGACAGGAAAGCGCCAGTCGATCTGTAGACGTTGCGGCACATAAGCTATCTCATTTGGCGCAATGCGCTCAACACCGAAATAGCGGACAGTACCAGACGAAATTGGCTGAAGACCGGCAATCGCCTTGAGCAACGTGCTCTTTCCGGCACCGTTTGGTCCCACGATGGCCACCTGTTCACCAACATTGATAGTGGCAGAAATATCGTGCAGGGCCTCGTGCTGGCGATAACGCACAGTCACGTGATGCAGGCTCAGAGCCGGCACTGCCGTTACCGGAGCAACATCTCTCACAACAGAAACAGACGGCTCCACCATAAATGAGTTTCTCCGCATTTAATGTAGCATCATCCGATGCCAAACCAGCGTAGCGTCAGTTAAGGCCGTTAACGAAACCGACGCTACGCTGGTATTGTACGCCAGAATGCAACTATCCGCGCAGGCCATCAACAATCGTCTGCACATTAAAGCGCATATAGTCGATGTACGTCGCCCCTGGTCCGTCTGCATCGGTTAGCGATTCGGTTAGCACCGTAAAGATGCGTACACCCATATCACGTGCAATCTGTTCTGCTAATTGTTGATTGGCAATATCACCAACGAAGATAGCAGGTACGCCATAATCAGCAATCAAGTCTTGCAACGCAGCCAAATCTTGTGCCGAAGGTGAAGCACTGGTGCTCACACCAGGAATGATCGATCCTAATTGCCGTAAACCGTAGCGATCAGCCATATACCCGAAGATGATGTGGTCAGAGACGATCAAGCGACGCTCGGCAGGAATGGCTGCAAATTGTTCAGCAATCCAGCGATCAAGATCATCGAGCTGGTTCCGGTACGCAGCCGCTCGCGCAGCATAAGTATCAGCATTGGTCGGATCAAGGCGACTCAGAGTCGCGTAAATCACCTCTACCCAGGCCTTCACATTGTTCGGATCCGTCCAGGTATGAGGATCGACGGTGCCAGCACCGTGTTTATGACTGTGCTCGTCACTATGCTTATCACTGTGCTCGTCACTATGTTCGTCACCGTGCTCGTCACTATGTTCGTCACCGTGCTCGTCACTATGTTCGTCACCGTGCGTATGCCCTCCAACTTCCTCCTCACTCAGGGTACGCAGAGTCAGATTCTCCGACAGGGCCACCACTTCAGCCTTTGTCCCTGAACTTGCGATCAGACGATCAAGAAACTCTTCGTAACCGGCCCCTACGGTAAAGATAATCTGGGCAGCACTGACTCGTGCCAAATCCGCAGGTGAAGGCTCGTAGCTGTGCCCATCCGCTCCAATCGGTACAATAGTCTCAACCTGCACCAATTCACCGCCAACTTGACGCACAACGTCAGCAACGATGCTCGTGCTTGCCATCACCATGAGAGGCGCTGCCGGAGCGGTAGTGGGCTGTGCCATTGATGCCGTTGCTGTAGGCTGCGCTGGAGCACTGGTAGGTTGTGCCATTGATACCGTTGCTGTAGGCTGCGCCGGGGCACTAGTAGGCTGGCCGGCCGGCGTCTGCCCACACGCAGCAATAAGTAATGCGCCGATCAGTAGGATCACAATCTGTCGAATAGGCTGCATGGCTTTCTCCTTCAACCTTAATGAAACATTGTTTCAAGAGATGTTATACTCTACCTAGGTATTGATTGTCAAATCAGTGATTGTTGCTTCCATCACGTATTTCCATATGCAAAAGTAGAGGCACGGCGCCGCCGGACCCCTAGCAGTGCTGTGCCGTCATGGTGTCAAGACAGAGGTAATGGTCGCGGGCCAGAACGTGGATGGCAGAACGGTAGAGGCGAAACATATTTCGTCCCTTCCTACCATCGATGCTATCGAACCAGCCAACGCCATTCTTCCCGTGCATACCGTTGATACGGTCAATGCGAGCGATTCGGGTGTGACGGTGGCAGTTAGATATTAGCGGTGCCGTACTCCTGCCGTTCCCCCAAACGTGGTATGATAGCCACGATTGAAATCCTGGAGGCGTTATGCGGGTCTTGATTACCGGTATTACCGGACCGGTGGGAAGTTTTCTGGCCGACTATCTGTTAACCGTTCCTGGCCTAGAGATACATGCCTTTAAGCGTTGGCGGAGCGATCCGCGACCGATTGAGCATTTGCTGGGAAAGATCACCATTCACGAAGGTGACATTGAAGATGCGTTTTCGGTAGATCGAGCAGTTGCTACCGCCCGTCCAGATCGAATTTTTCACCTGGCGGCCCAGAGCTATCCGAGTGCTTCATGGGATGCACCAATTCTAACCATGCGGGCAAATGTCGAGGGTACCTTAAACCTGCTCGAAGCAGCGCGTCGCCATGTTCCCCATGCCCGTATCCACATTGCCGGCACCAGTGCCGAATATGGGCCGGTACGGCCTGACGAAGTGCCAATACGTGAGGAACATCCGCTACGCCCGGCCAGCCCGTATGGAGTAAGCAAAGTCGCCGCCGAACTGAGCGGCCTTCAATATCACACCAGTTATGGGATGCATGTGATCGTTACCCGATCGTTCAACCATGTTGGGCCGCGGCAGGGCGATCGCTGCTCGATCCAAACGTTCTGCCGTCAGATGGCCCTTATCGAGGCTGGGAAACAGGCGCCGGTTATGTATGTCGGTAATTTATCACCGAAGCGTGATTTTACCCATACTCGCGATGTAGCGCGTGCCCTCTGGCTGCTCATCGAACACGGCGTGCCAGGCGAAGTGTACAATCTATGCTCAGGGCAGGCTATCAGGATCGGTGATATTGTTGATATGGTGGTTGCAATGGGGCGTGTACCGGTCACAGTGCAGGTTGATCCCTCTCGCCTGCGACCGGTCGATGAGCCCATCTTGCAAGGCGACAATCGCAAACTTCGGGCTGCCACCGGTTGGCAACCTGAGATTGGCATTGAGCAGATCGTTGCCGAAGTGCTTGACTACTGGCGTCAGCAATTGGCTATCACCGACGGGCGATAAGCAATATGGGCACTCTCTACATTGTTGCGACCCCGATTGGCAACCTCGAAGATATTACCCTCCGCGCCCTCCGCATCTTGCGCGAAGTGAGTCTGATCGCTGCCGAAGATACACGTCATACGCGCATCTTGCTCGATCATTATCAGATTAACACGCCCTGTATCTCGTATCATGAGCACAACAAACTTGCCCGGCGCGATGAGATTCTTGCAGCCTTAAACAGTGGTGATGTAGCGTTGGTTTCTGACGCCGGTACACCGGCGATTGCCGATCCCGGCCAGGAACTGGTACAGGCGTGTCTGGCCGCTGGCCATACGATTACGCCTGTACCTGGCCCTAGCGCACCCATCGCTGCGCTGGTGGCATCAGGTATGGCAACTGATCGCTTTGCTTTTATCGGCTTTCTCCCTCGTCAGCAGCGTGAACGACGTGAGATACTGCAAGAAATTGCTGATCTTACGCTAACCGTGATCTGTTTCGAGACGCCACACCGCCTCCTTGAGACGCTAGCAGACATAGATACCATTCTTGGTCAGCGTCAACTGGCGATTGCCAATGATCTGACCAAGCGCTTTGAGGCGGTCTTCCGTGGTACAGCAGCCGAGCTACTGACTCACTTTACCCACCAGATGCCCCGTGGCGAATTTACTATTGTGATAGCCGGAGCTGCGGCGGGAGCCACCCGGAAACGTGATCGCCTGCGTTTACGTACTACCCCGGCAACCGTGGAACCGGCAGTGATCGCCGCCCATCTACAACGATTGCGCGCCGCAGGGGTGAGCGGCAGTGCCGCTGTCCGCCAGACGGCACAGGAACTCGGGGTAGCGAAAAATACTGTCTACGCGATCTGGCTGGAAATCGCCGCTGACGAAACTGCGTAAGACCGGCTCAAAACAAGAGCATCGCGACATTTTCGCCTTCAGATTCCATTCGCTGTGCACAGTCTAGTAGCCGATGAACGGCATTCATTTCATCTGGGGCAAGATTGGAGTATCGCTGGCACCCTCTTGCATAGGGGTAGGGAAACCTGCCCCTACGCACGATCACGGGGATGATTGGCGAGCCAACAGGGTAGGGCAGACCACCCCCAACGAGAAGCTATGGCATCCGCACGCACGGCGGTCGGGTCACGAGTCCATACCACGCTGTCTCACTGGTGGGAATGGTAAAAACGTTGCAAACCCCTGCTTCATAACACGCCAACCGTACTATTGTCGCCCAGCATAAAGCGGTACGCCTTCGGGCGCAACGGACTACGGGTAATCTCCACGTTCCGCCCGATCAGGCTATCTTCCAGGCGATGCGGGAGACCACGGATCGTACAGTATTCAAGCACAATACTGTGCTCGATTTCGCATTCTTCGATGTGGCAGTGGTGATAAATTGATGTAAACGGGCCAACATAGGCATTCACAATCCGCGTATGCTCGCCGATAATCGCCGGCCCACGGATCGTACTGTTAATGATCTCAGCCCCTGGCTCGATAATCACCTTTCCGATAAGCTGCGAGTCGCGATCCACATACCCATGTACGGCGGGTTCAAGCTCTTCGAGAACTAGGCGGTTCGCTTCAAGCATATCATCCTTTTTACCGGTATCGATCCACCACCCTTCATGAACGTAGGGATAGACCCGGTAGCCATTGCTCACGAGCCACTGGATCGCATCGGTGATTTCCAGCTCACCACGTGCCGATGGCCTGATCGCCTCAACCGCTTCAAAGATGTGGTGATCAAACATATAGATGCCAACCAACGCCAGATCAGACTTCGGCTCGCGCGGCTTTTCAACCAGACGCACAACACGCCCTTCGTCATCAAGCTCAGCTACGCCAAACGAGCGTGGATCGCTGACCTTCTTCAATACGATCTGGGCATTGTAATCACTCTGACCAAACTGCTCGATCAATGCGCTGATCCCACCTTGAATACAGTTATCACCCAAAAACATCACAAACCGCTCATTACCGAGAAACTCCCGACTGATCTTCACAGCATGGGCCAACCCGAGCGGCGCTTCTTGCGGGATGTAGGAAATCTTCACCCCCCAACGCCGACCATTACCTACCGCTGCCCGAATCTCATCGCCAGTATCACCGATAACGATGCCAATATCGGTAATTCCAGCATCACGGATCGCTTCAATAACACGAAAAAGAACCGGCTTATTTGCAACCGGCACTAATTGCTTCGCACTAGTATACGTGATCGGTCGCAGTCGAGTTCCTTTACCACCACTAAGCACAAGACCTTTCATAGACTGCCTTCTCTGTTCGTGTACATCTGATTGACGCCGCCCGGTTGATTCTACACCATGTAGCGTAAACAGCAACTTATGGTAGAGTTAAGCCAGCGAAAAGGCAGCCTGGCCTCTCCTGAGATGATTGGTATCTATCGGTTATGAGGAAGATGATCACGACGATAAAGAATGTGGCTGTACACTTTTTGTATGGCATTAGACAGGTATAAACACGGTGAAAGGAGACACGGAATGGCAGACATTCGTGGTATCATCAGTGCAATGCTGACCCCCTTTGTGAGCGATGTTGGACCGGTCGATTACGAATGGATCCCAGGATACCTGCGTTTCTTGGCCGATGGCGGTTTACATGGGGTATTGGCGTTGGGTACAACCGGCGAAGGCCCCTCAATGAGTGTTGTCGAACGGATTCGCACCCTTGAAATCATTATGGCTCATCGTGGCGAACTGAGTGTCATTGCCGGTACCGGCTGTGCGGCGCTTACCGATACCATAGCGCTCAGTCGTGCTGCGATAGACCTGGGTGTCGATGCAATCCTGGTGATGCCACCATTTTACATCAAGCAACCGAGCGAAGCTGGGATTCTCGCCTACTTCCGGGCGCTGTGCGATGCGCTACCGGCTGAAGCACGAGTGATGCTCTACCATATTCCGCAAGTCACCGGAGTTCCTATCACCACTCCAATTATTGATGGCTTGTTAGCAAGCCATGGCGAACAGTTTTACGGCATAAAAGACAGTAGCGGCGATTGGGAACATTCTAAAATGCTGATCGATCGCTATCCCCAACTGCGCATCTTTACCGGTAGTGACCGTCTCATCGCCCGTGCTCTGACCGGCGGCGCGGCAGGCGCAATTACAGCCCTCTCTAGCGCCTTCCCGAAACTGGCCCGCGCCGTCTTCGATGCCTTCCATCAGGGTGGCGACGTTTCGGCAGCTCAGGCCCGGCTCAGCGCGGTGCGCGACCTGATTGATCCGATCAATACACCACCCGCACTCAAAGCCGCCTTGACCTGGACGAGTGATTTGCCGGAAACAGCCCTACGCTTGCCACTCATGCCATTGAGCAATGAGGAAGTAACTGCGCTGCGAGCAGCTTATGAGCGAATTATGACCGGCGCGTGAGGAGCTGAAAATCATCTACCGGTAGTAACCTCCCCTGATATGCAGAGCACGAAACCGCGTTATACTTCATTTTGACCGGAAACCATAGTAGAAACTGTTAGTCGTATGAGCCAGACTCCATTAGCAAACCTACACGTTCGCGAACTTACGCCACTCATGCCACCGCGAACGCTGAAGAACGAGCTACCGATCACTCCGACCGCAGCCCAGACGGTCGCCGAAACACGAGCGGCGATCCGACGCATCTTGCGTGGTGAAGATCATCGCCGCATCATGGTCGTTGGTCCGTGCTCGATCCACGATCCTGAAGCTGCTCTGGAATATGCCCGCCGCTTACAGACATTGCAGGAACCGCTAGGCGATCAACTCCTGATCGTGATGCGCACTTACCTCGAAAAACCGCGCACCACTGTAGGTTGGCGTGGGTTGATTAACGACCCACATCTCGACGGATCATTTGATATGGCTGCGGGTCTACGGATTGCGCGCCAACTATTACTTGCCATTAATGAGCTAGGTGTACCGGTGGCAACCGAAATGCTCGACCCGATCAGCCCTCAATATCTTGACGACCAGATCAGTCTGGCAACCATTGGCGCCCGCACCAGTGAAGCCCAAACGCATCGCGCATTAGCTAGTGGGGTCTCGATGCCGGTTGGGTTCAAGAATGGCACTGATGGCGGTATTCAGGTGGCAGTGAACGCATGTGTTTCGGCGGCGGTTCCACATAGCTTTCTGGGGATCGATGAAGACGGACGCAGTGCGGTGGTACGCACGACCGGCAATCCCGACAGCTTTGTGATCTTGCGGGGTGGTCGTTATGGCCCCAACTATCACCTGGAATACATTGTGCAGGCAACTCGTCTCATGCGCGAGGCCGAACGCACGCCGGCAGTGATGATCGACTGTAGCCATGCCAACTCTGGCGGTGATTTCCGTCGCCAGGAAGCTGTTTGGCAGACAGTCCTCGGCTACATGGTCGAGGAGTCGCTGCCGATTATCGGGATGATGCTTGAAAGTAATCTCTTCGAGGGCAAACAACCGCTGGTTGCCGACCGCAGCGCTCTGCGTTACGGTGTGTCACTCACCGATGGCTGTGTTGGTTGGGATACAACCGAACGGCTGCTCCACGAAGCCCATCTGGCCCTTGCACGAAGGTAATCAGAGGGAGAAGTGAGAAGGTAAGGGCGGGTTCCCCCACCCGCCCGCAGCGGTGTACGATGGTGATCCCAAGATGATCAATGCGCGGACGCGGTAGTGTCGATCCCTGGCGTGGTAACGACCAAGGGCTGATGTTATCCGATTATGATGCCCTCACTGCACCAGTATAGTGATCTGATTTAGACAAAACATCCAATCCTCTCCGTATAGATATTGGCACTCCTATCCATTGGCATCGTCATTAAGGCCTGTTATCATACCAGCGTCTACAAAAGCACAAATCAATGACTGCCACGATGCATTAATAGTGAGGGGGTGAGCGTGCGTTATGCGGACATCTTCTGCGCTGTTGCAGCTTGAACCGCTGACGTAAAGAGCAGATCGCTTTTGAGTAACACCATTATTCGCCTAGTATTCCTTTTACAAGTTCATAGCAAGAGCTATCAGACTCTTGCAAACGCAATGGTGCCCATTCGGCCTGCGACGAGGCAGATGGTTTGTGCAAAATATCTAAATGAATGCTGGTCTCTTTGGTGAGACCAAACATTCATCACATGCAGGGCCTTTTTTAGTACAGGGTATAAGGAGTAGTTTTCATGAAGCTTGCATGGCGCACAAAGATCGGTCTCGGTCTCGGCTTCGGCCTTGGTCTCTGGTTCATAGGAAGTGGACGCGCTTTTGCTCAGGAAGGACCTACCACTACCGAGCTGGCGGTAGCAATGAACACGTTCTTCCTACTTGTATCTGCTTTCCTGGTCTTCTTTATGCAGGCCGGTTTTGCAATGCTCACGGCCGGTTTGACCCGCTCGAAAAACACCACGAACATCCTGTTTAAGAATTTGATGGACTTCGTAATGTGTTCAATCGCCTTCTGGGCGGTAGGTTGGGGCCTTGCTTACGGCACTTCAGCGGGAGGATTTATCGGCACCGACCAGTTTTTCCTTTCGGCAATCACTGCTGAGGGAGAGGTACCGGTATTAGCAAGCTGGCTCTTCCAGGTCGTGTTTGCCGGTACTGCTGCGACAATTGTCGCCGGTGCAATGGCCGAGCGCACAAAGTTTACCGCGTACCTGGTCTATAGCTTCATTATTTCTCTCTTCATCTATCCGGTCGTTGTACACTGGGTCTGGAGTGGCTCTGGTTGGCTGAATACGTACAGTGGTAGCACCGAGGGCAACTGGGGATTTACCGATTTTGCCGGTAGCACAGTCGTACACAGTGTGGGTGGTTGGGCCGCGTTGGTTGGTGCGATGATACTGGGTCCGCGCCTTGGTCGCTTTGGATCAGATGGTAAGCCGCGATCAATTTCAGGTCATAATATGTCGCTGGCCGCACTTGGGACCTTCATTCTCTGGCTCGGCTGGTTTGGTTTCAACCCCGGTTCACAGTTGGCAATTGCTTCGCAGGGCGATGCTGATGCAGTTGCTATGGTTGCCGTGACGACCAATTTGGCAGCGGCAGCCGGTGCGCTGGGCGCTCTCTTCACCGCCTGGCTGCGCTATGGAAAGCCTGATCTAGGTCAGACCCTTAACGGTGTCCTTGGTGGTCTAGTTGCAATTACAGCCGGTTGTGCCTACGTTGATCCGCTATCGTCGATCATCATCGGCTTTATTGCAGGCCCAATCGTCGTCCTCTCCGCAGAGCTGCTTGAAAAGCTCAAGATCGATGATCCGGTCGGCGCAGTACCGGTGCACCTGTTTAGTGGTATCTGGGGTACGTTAGCCGTTGGCTTGTTTGCCTCGATCCCTGGCAACACCGGTACGACGGGGTTGTTCTACGGTGGCGGTTTAACACTGCTCATCTCGCAGATTGTTGGCGTGGTGGCTATTGGCTTGTGGACGGTAGCAACCGCAGCGCTGATGTTCTTCGCCATCAAGGCCACCATTGGTCTGCGTGTGAGCAAGGAAGAGGAAGAGGCGGGCCTCGATATTGGTGAGCACGGTGTACTGGCCTATCCTGATTTGGTTGGCACACCGGCCGGTAGCAGCGTGAGTGGCGCGCTGGCTAAGTAGTAACGTATTATACCCCTCTCCTCCTTGCCCCCGCCTCTGTGATGCAGAGGCGGGGTTTTTATCCCGTCATCCCCATCTGTACAAACCGTGTATGGTGCTCCTTACCGCCATCCTTCAGCAAATGAACCAGATGATCAGCCGTGGATGGTGTTTTGATGTTTTCAGCATCCCCAGCAGCGATGAGAAGAGTGTGGAAAGGAAAGCGAAACGAGCCCAGCAGTTTGTGCAGAAGCGGCAGAGAAATCACCCTAACAGGGCGCGGTTAGGATGGAGGTGCATCCTCGACCATGAACCAAAAGCGGTCACGAAAGCGACGTAATTCTTTGAGCACTGTACGCCCCAAGAGCGCGATCAAGATTGCATTGCCGATGGCCCGTACCGCATCCCATGCCAGCGATGTCACGAGGTAGAAGGTCATATACTGCTGAATTGTCTCGCGCAGACCGCTGCCGGGTATCCAACCTAACTCACCGGGCGGCGCAAATGGCCAGAACCAGAGATTCATCAAACCACCGAAGAGGAATCCCCAACCGTAACCAAAAGCACTGAGGAAGCCAATTTCGATCCATCCCCCTGCACGTAGATACTTTCCCAATCGGCCTAGAAGACCGGCGCTCATTCCCATCCAGCCACTGACAAACATTTGAAATGGGAGCCAGGGACCGACACCACCGGTCAACAGTGCCGAAACGAGCAAGGCTAACGCGCCAAGCAGAAAACCAAAACGCGCTCCATAGGTGTAACCAACCAGAATGATGAGAAAAAAGAAGGTCGGTGAGTCTCCCGGCCCGGCCGGTAGCCGTAAGACGGCGACAACCCCGGTGAGCACTCCAAGCACGGCGACCATGCGCGTGTTGAGCCGGCCAGCGCTGAGTTCGGCGATCAAAACGATCAGCAATGCCGAACCAAGGAGGGCAAAGAAGATGGGAGCAGTAGTGGCATGCGCCGCCGTAAAGCCGGTTTCAGCCCGTCCTAGGAAAAAGGGATAGAGAAAAGCAATCGCGCCAAGCAGACAAATGAAGACCAGAACGAGATTGCTGGTGGATGCTGCCAGTTGTTTGCGCAGTCGTGATGAGGTCGCTAACGGTGCTATCGCGTGAGACATAAGTGCACTGCTCCAATGTGTTGATCTTCCTGGGTATAAGTTTACCCGCTTTATTAGGGGAACGGCGCTGCTCGCTCATCATATCCGCCATCGCTCCCTTTCCCCTCCTCACAGCCTGATCAAAAACTTCTCATTGGGCACGTACCGGACCCGTGCAACCATTGCGTGAGGGGTTGCCAACATGCTTTCGCTCCATCCATTCTACATTCCCCCGCCGTTTGGAGAGTACCGGATCGAACTCAGATTGCCAACGTGTTTTCGCTCCAGCTACCCCATATTCTCCCTGCCTCTCCCCCATGGGGAGAGGCAGGGGGCCAGGGGGAAGGTGAAGGCGCCAGGCGTGCTCCGCAGCACAGACGCTGAAACCGTTGCAACCCTGTTCCATTGCAAGCCTAGGTTTTTGATCATGCACCTTAGAAGAGGAATACCGTGTTTAGCCCGACGACTCGCAACCCCGGCCATAGCTGCTCTCACTTTCCCGTCGTATCAGCTTATTGGAATTTGGAGGCAACTGCAACAACCGTTTGCCGGCTAACCCTTCCACGGTTTTTTCAAATTATTGGTAATAATAGCCATTTTTAATATTGACTTTTTCTATACATCATGGTAATATTTTACAAGGACTGGTAAATATTACCATCTCGTTGGTAAAAAGGAGGGAGACATGCTGCGAGAATTGTACCACCACGAGAAGCTTCATGCTCGTGAGCTAAACGAGCGCTATACGCAGCTTGCGCATAGACGTCACCTTCCACCTTCACGCTTGGGGCGTCGCCTTGCTCATTGGACGGGCTTACTCCTGGTGCGGCTGGGGGCCTGTCTGCTCCGCTACGCCGCTGACCGTCGTTCACGTCGCCTAACGCCTGCACGCTAAAGGAGATTTCTATGTATCCCTTACTTACCCGCGACCCCATTACCGGTGGCGAATTAATCGTTACCCGTCTCGAATCACCTGACAGCGGAATCGTGATTGAAGGACGCTTTAGCCTCGGCTGGATCGGTCGGCTTACCCCCGAACAACTAACCTTCGTCGAGCTACTCGTCAAGAATCGCGGCAATATTCAACGGCTCGCTGCCGAACTCGACATCGCCTACAACACCGCCCGTGCTCGTCTCGATGAAATTGTCGCGCTCTTGGGTGGTACTCCCGAACAGGAACCACGGCTTGATCGACGCCAGATTCTTGACCGCCTGGCCGCCCGTGAAATCTCGGTTGAGGAAGCCCTGCGTCTGCTAAAGGGAGCAGAACATGAACAGCGTAAATGAAGAACGCCATCGCATTTTACAGATGGTTGAGCAGGGACACCTTTCGGCTGCTGAAGCTGCTCGCTTGCTCGATGCCCTTAGTTCCGATCCGCGACCAATCGAACGGTTGCAGGCACGACTGGTTCGGATTCGCGTCACCGACTTGTCATCACAACGGCTGAAAGCATCAGTCGCTATTCCGGTGAGCCTAATCAATGTTGGACTGCGTCTTGGTGCACGTCTGGCACCCCAATTGCAAGGTAGTGCCCTCGAAGATCTGATCCGTAGCGTTGAACGTGGAACAACTGGCCTATTGCTCGAATGGCAAGACTTGGAAGAGGGCGAACGGATCGAAATTATTGTCGAATGAACGCTATGCCTGCACTTCAGATCATTAAGGAGTCTTGTATGAAACAGCAAATTCCCGTCGATGTACCGGTCACCCTCATCATTCAGGCTGTTCATGGTGATCTAACGATTCGTGGTTGGTCTGAACCACTGCTCGAATGGCAATGTGAAGATGATCGGGTAACCGTACACACCCAGGATACCGGTCTGGTTTTGAGTCCATGCCAGAGTGATCTCACGCTCAAATTACCGCAGAGCGCCGAAGTTCACATTGCAACGATCCATGGCGACGCACATGTGACACATCTGCGGCGCGTGGGTATTGACCATATCAGTGGTGATCTCACGTTACGCCAGATTACCGAACAGGCAACCATCGGTGTTGTCAATGGTGATCTGACAGCTTCCGCCGTCGCTGAACTGACTGTCACGAGCGATGTTCAAAGTGATGTAACGCTAACCGACGTGCCGGTTGTCCGTCTGACAGGTGTGAACGGTGATCTGACCGGTCGTGGTGTTCTGAGTCTGTCGCTCGATCAGGTTGCCGGTGATCTCGATCTAACCGGTCTGCGTGAACAAGTGCAGATCAGGAGTGTGAATGGTGATGTTGATCTAGAGACTTCCGGTTTCGCCAGTGCATCCCTTGAGCAGGTGAACGGTGATCTGACAATGCGTGGGCAAGCTGGACATGTACAATGTCTGGTGGTAAGTGGCGATATTGATACGACGGAAGCTCAGATCGAACAGCTCGCTGTTGAGACGGTCGCTGGCGATGTTGAGATAGGGAGCCTCGCTACCGGTCGTATAGCAACGATTGGGGGTGATCTGGAGATCAGGAACATCACGAGGGAGTTGACAATCGGTACGGTTGGCGGTGATTGTACGATTGAACAGTCTACCGGTTCCGTTACGCTTAACACCATCGGTGGCGATCTCTGGTTGCGGGCCGCGTTCACAGCTAACACCTCCCTGCAAGCCCATGTCGCTGGTGATGCAACCATTGTTCTTCCCGAATCGCCAGATGTTACAGTGATGGCCGTTGTCGGTGGTGAAATTAGCGGTATCGAAGGGCACCCATCGTTGTCTGGCCAAACGGTTGAAATACGTTATGGGAATGGTACGGCTAGCATCCATCTGCACGTTGGAGGCGATCTGATGATAAAAGGCGCCGACCATCCGGGTTCGTTCAACAGTATGAGCGCACAATTAGGAAAAGAATTGAGCGAACTAGGCCGCGAATTGGGGCGCGAACTGAGCGAATTGGGGCGATCATTAGCAGCCGAACTCCGTAGTGCGTTATCCGGGCACGATCCGCATGCCCCTGAACGAGCCCGTGCTGTGGCCGAACGCTTCTCTGAACAGGCACAGCGCTGGCGCGATACTTCTGGTTCTGAACAAGTAAGGGTGCGGATTAATCAGCGTGAATGGCGACTCGATCCCGAACGAATTGAGCGTATCAAAGAGCAGGCCCGTCAGGCAGCGGCTGCCGGTCTGAGTAGCGCGCTCGAAGCAGTCGAACGGGCACTGAGCCGGATTCAGTCGCCCCAATCACCGGCAGCTCCGCAGCCGCCCCAATCGCCAGCAGCTCCACAACCACCTCAACCGCCAGCGTCACCGCCATCACCAGCGACCGGCCCCACCATTCAGCTTCGCAATCAGGTCTCTCAAACACCGCTCAATGATGCTGAACGTGAACAGCAGCGCGCTTCAATCTTGCAAATGGTCGCCGAAGGGCGTATCTCACCAGTAGAAGGCGACCTGCTGCTAGCTGCCCTCGATGACACCGATAGGTGATAAAAGGGAAAAAGAGGAGTGAGAGAGGCTGGTATCTCACCGCTCCCCCTTTCTCTCACCACATGGGAGAGGAAGGGGGAGAGTGCCATGCACACCACGTTGACGAGCTGCCAAACAAACCTACTGTTGCTGTAGCGCATCAACCTTCATGACTAGCTCAACCAGCGCCAGATTGAATTCAGCCGGTCGTTCAATAGCACTAAGGTGACCTGCTGCCGGGATAACAACGAAGCGGCTCTCTGGTATTGCTTCATGCATCGTGCGCGCCTCAGCAGGAGGCGTGAGCACATCTTCGGCGCCGACCACCACGGTTGTTGGCACACGAATATTGGCAAGTAATGAGGTCGAGTCAGGGCGTTTGGCCATAGCGTGAAGCGCAGCCGCAATCCCTTCCGGTGGATTGGCTGATGCGATCTGTAACAGCTCAGCCCGGAGTGCTTCACTTGCTTGTGGTGCGACCAGATTGGGCAATACCCGCTCGGCGAGCGCCGCACTCCCTTCGCGTAACACAAGCTCGGCATTAGCTGCCCGCGTCGCACGTACCTCATCACTATCGGCAGTAGCGCGCGTATCGGCTAGTAACAGACCACTGATCCGTTCTGGTGCCCGTCGTAACAGGGCAAAGGCAATGTACCCGCCCATCGATAACCCGGCCAGCACAACTTGGTCAAGCCCTAGCGCATCGAGCAGCTCTAGCACATCAGATGCGTAGTCATCGAGCGACTGAGCAGGCGGATTTCCTCCTGAACCACCAAAACCGCGTAGATCGGGGGCAATCATTCGCATCCGATCACGCAGACTCGTTAACTGGACGCGCCATAACGCTGCACTTAATGGGAACGCATGCAACAAGATGACCGGTCGTCCAGTTCCTTCATCATCGTAGCGTAGACGTACACCGCTTGGGAGGGTTATCTGCATATCTGCCTCCGTGTGGTACATCAATAGTGTGATGGATATACGGGTAGTATAGCAGATGGCAGGGACGGAAGAGGGATGAAGACCGGATTGACATTTTAGAAGTTTCACCTTTTGGTGTCATAAAGGCTGCTTGCCACTTCCCCCTTCCTCTCCCCTGACGGCAAAGGAAGGGGGCTAGGGAAGGTGAGGGGCGAAAGACGAAAACGCCAGGCTCGGCCATCCTTGCCAGGGACATCAAAAAGAGGGGAAGGACTTTAGCCTTCCCCTCTTCTTACACCCTCATACAACCCGTATCACGAACGCAGGATTGAAAGGAGCCGGTCGAGCGATGGTACAACCGTCGATTGTTGCTTCGGTTGCAATTCTGGCTTATGCTCTCCTCGTTCTGTTGCGACCGATTCAAGACGAACAACCTGTTGTGCAACCAACTGTGCAATACCTTCAACCACATCTATCGCTAACCACCGCAGTTCACGGGCAATATCGCTCAGCCGTTTACGTCCATCTATCACCTCAAGTAAGAGATGTAACGCCACGTTCGTCTTCTGTAATGCCACCTCACGAGGTACAGTCAACACCGGAACCAGTTCCAGTGAAGTTACCTGATGCCATAAGCGTCGCCAGCGCAGGGCTGTGCGCTCAGCGTTACGCAACAATGTCTCTGCATCGCCCCATACCGATTGCTGATCGCTGCGAGCGCCACTGGTAACATTAAACATTCCCTGCTGGACATTAAGCAACATACCCAACGCTTCAATCCCGATTTGTCCGTCACATTCAACGTGATATATCTGCCCATTGGAAAAATAAATCCGTCCTGATCGTTCACCATCGATATCAAGCGAGCCAGATAGCGCACTATATACGGCCAGGTCAATCAATTCGCGCAATGGTACTTGCTGCAATGATCCGTGTAATGCCATCGTGGGCCTCCTGGGCAAGAACACAATACGATGGGATGCCCTTTAAAATTGGTTATACTACAATTCTGGATGTATCACAATATGACTATAGTCCAGTGATAACGTGAGTTGTAATAGTACCGGTAGTTGGTAACGGCTACCTTGAAAAATCATTCCTAGCTCAGGACAGCATCCACTGGATAGACGAAGCAAGAGGAGAGTTTTTTGCTTGACATAATAATGGGGCGAGGTTGACCTCGCCCCTATCGGAAAACCTCATCTTGCTGGTGACCTGCTTTGCTAACAAGAGGTGTAGCGTCTACTCAACGCAACAAATAGACGCGAAAACCTATATGTATTGTGTCAGGGCAATTATACCGAACGAACTGGCGTAGAAGCCGATACCGAATGCGCGATCCGCACATCACTCGGTCGGGCTAACAGCGTTGCGCTCAACAAGACCAGGGCCAGCCAGGCTAGATCGGCGAAGAGTAGGTGAATCAGTTGCATCCAGACCGGTGCCTTAAGCATGACATTCAACGCGCCCAAAAAGATTTGGCCGACAAAGATTGTCGCAGTTGCCCAGGCCAGTCGACGGGTTGTCGGTGAGGGATCGTAACGCATAGCCCGTTGCGCCAATGAAATCATTGCTAATCCAACCAGTGTGCCCAGCACCGGATGGATAATGCGCATTAACACCAGTGGATGGCTATCACGATTGATCGGCTGCGAGACCCCGCCGGGTAAGACACCCAATTGCAAGAGAGTGTCGCCCAGCGCTGTCACTGCACCGCTGGAGCCAACTAGTGCGGTACCGACCAGCGCAGCAATGAGCATGGCCAACAATCCACCTTTGCCTCGCAGATCGGGCGCCGGTTTGCCACCAGCATACCAGGCGGTAAGCGCCATTGCACCGATAAGTAGGAATGTATTGATCAAATGTAAGCCTAACGATAGAGCGCGAGTCATTGAGGCATCGTGAGCTACTAGGCGGAACAAGACTAGGGCCGCACCGATCAGCGATTCAACTATCATGAGCACCATCGCGGCAATCGCAGCCCGCCGGGCCGGATGACCGGCAGCAAACAATCGTAAGGCCCACACCAACAGAACAATCGTTAAGAGCAGTGCAATGCCACTGGTGACGCGGTGCGAAAACTCAATGAGCTGAGCCGTATCAGGGGCACGCGGAATCACCTGACCATCACACAGCGGCCAGTGATCACCACAACCGGCGCCAGAACCGGTGGCACGGACAAATGCGCCCCACATGATAACCAACAAGTTGTACCCGACATTCAGCCAGGCAAAGGTAACAAAGGTGCGGTGCCGGGGTTCCATGCAACTTCCTCCCGCCGCGACTTGGCAGTCGCGGATTGCAAGAATAATGTGACATTTCGCACTTTATTCTACCATGGTCATGATGCAGTAGGCAGTAAACACCGTGTTATAATTCGTTCACCAAACACAATATTGATCCTGAGAAAGGGTGCATAGGTGACTGTACACGCACCACCATCAACAGAACAGCTTGTACAAACATTACGGCACCTCTGCCGGCGACCATCGACCAGTGGTCAGATCGAAGAGTTGCACGATACGGCTGAATTTATTGCGCTCTTCACCCGACAGCTTGGGATGCACGTGCGCGTCGCGGCGACCGGGATGGCGCCAGTAGTGATTGCCCGTCGTGCGGGACGGCGTCCACAGACGATCTTACTGTATCACCATTATGATACACCGCCGACCGGCCCATGGCGTTACTGGTCGCACGAACCCTTTGATCTTGCCGAGCGTGACGATAAGCTGTTCGGACGAGGCGTGGCAGGTGGCAAAGGTGCGCTGGCAGCTCACCTTACGGCATTACAAACCATTTTGCAACGCGAAGGTGAATTACCGTGTGGTGTCACCATGGTCATCGAAGGTGCTGCCATGATCGGTAGCGCTGGTTTAGCGGAAGCATTACGAGCGCACGACGATCTCTTGCAATGTGATGCGATCCTGGCCAGTATGGGTGATCGTGATGCCACCGGCGCCCCTATTTGTACCAGTGGCAGTAAGGGATGGATTCGCCTACGTTTGACCGCTCACGGTCCGGCTTACCCCTTACCTCCCGGCCTGGCAGCTAGTGTTGTCAATCCACTCTGGCGTTTGATCTGGGCTGTGGCTTCGCTGAAAGGTGACGACGAAGATGTGCGGATCGAAGGTTTCTACGATGCCGTCGAAGGCCCGTCGCGTGCCGATAATGCGGTCATTCGTCAGTTGCAATTGGACTCCGCCGCTCGCCGTCGGGCCTGGCAGATCGACCAATTTCTCTTCGGTATCGACGGTGCGGCACTGAGTCGTTCGGAAGTTACCCTTCCCACCTGTAATGTGAGCAGATTGACCGTTGAACCCGCCGGTGATACACCGGCAATACCGGCGCAGGCTAGTGCATTACTCGATATCCAGTTAGTACCGCACCAACAACCTGATACAATCGTGACCTTGATCCAGCAACACCTTCACGATAAAGGGTTTGCTGATATTACCCTCGAACGCTTGCCCGGTGGATACCCACCGCTGGTCACGGCGACTGATAACCCCTTCGTGACCCGTGTTGCTACTGTCGGTGCGACGGTGTTTGAACGTCCGCTGGCAGTGGTACCGGCTGGTCCGTATACGGTACCGTTCAGCTTGCTCGTCGGGCAGCATCCCATCCCCACGGCAAGTATTGGTTTTACGCCAACGGTAAGTGCGCTCTTTGCCCCCGATGAATACATTCCTCTTGCAGACCTCATTCGGCATAGCCGATTGCTGATCGAGGTTCTTGACCGCTGGTGGAGCTAGCTGTCTATTACGCTCCCGCGCGATGTTGCCAATATTTTAAATATCTTAACCAAAATATTCCTAAATTAGCTTGATCTTTACCAAAGGTTTGGATATACTAACTTCAGCCTTGCGCAAGTTCGTGAGCATTGTCACAAGTAATCGTGAGCGAGATCGAGGAGCATACCTGTGAGTCGCGTTTCTCTTGTATCACTGATCGTACTGGCAGCTCTATTAGCTGCATGTGGTAATCAAACGGCAATAACGCCAACTCAGGCTCCGGAAAAGATCGTTGTCTATTCGGGTCGCTCTGAAAAGCTTGTCGCTCCACTCTTTACTCAGTTTACCGAGGCAACCGGTATTCAGGTTGAAGTGCGTTACGGTGACACTGCGGAACTGGCGGCCACTATTCTGGAAGAAGGCCCGAACAGCCCAGCCGATCTTTTCTTTGCTCAGGATGCCGGGGCGTTAGGGGCATTGGCAGCCGCAGAGATGCTGACTTTACTACCCTCCACTCTTCTCGAACAGGTAGAACCTCGTTTTCGCTCAGCGGATGGCTTGTGGATTGGCATTAGTGGCCGGGCCCGGGTTGTCGTCTACAACACCAACAAGCTTACCGAGGCTGATTTGCCGCGCTCAATCACCGGCTTTGTCGATCCGAAGTGGAAGGGGCGTGTTGGGTGGGCGCCCACCAATGGTTCCTTCCAGGCCTTTGTGACCGCAATGCGCGTTCAGTTGGGTGAAGAGGCGACTAAAGCCTGGCTCGAAGGGATGATTGCCAACGATGTGAAGACCTATGAACGCAATGCTGCCATCGTGCAGGCAGTGGCTGATGGTGAAATTGATGTAGGCTTCGTGAACCATTACTATCTCTATCAGATGCAGAGCCAATCGGGTAATGCATTAGCCGCTGCAAATTACTATCCGGCTGATGGTGATGTTGGTGCACTAATTAATATTGCCGGTGTTGGTATTCTCAAGACGGCAAAGAATTCTTCGGCTGCCCAACGGCTGATCGAATATATGCTATCGACCGAGGGTCAGCGCTATTTTGCCGAACAGACGTATGAATATCCCCTATCCGGTGGGGTCCAACCTGATCCACGCCTCAAGCCGTTGTCAGAGATTAAGACCCCTGACATCGATCTGAATCAGTTGCGCGATCTGCAGGGGACATTGCAACTACTACGGGAGGTTGGTGCGCTGTGACAGCCAACGAGCGTTGCGTTCAACAATGATCGCAACGCTCGCTCCGTTCGCAACAGGAGCTACTGTACAGGTATTGCTGTCATGGTCTAACCGCTTCAATTGCAATGTATCGGCGAGATAATGAAGTGATCCCGTCCGTTTAGAGCGACGTGTCGGTATGTTCTGTGAGTCTTTTTGCAGACACTGTAGAGTGTACACTGTATGATCCGTCGAGCTACCCTCTCAACATTAACCACAAACACAACCCCGATAAGGTCACGGCCATGGGGGCTGATGATTCTATGTATCGGTATCGTGGTGCTTGTCCTCTTGCCAATCAGCTACTTGCTGGTGCGTGCCCTCGAAGCCGGGCCTGAAGCCTGGACTGCTCTGCTCCGTCCACGTACACTACAGGTTGTTTTCAATAGTTTGGGGGTAGCTTTCGCAACCGCGCTCCTCAGTGTACTGATTGCTACACCGCTGGCCTGGCTTACCGTATGCGTCGATGTGCCAGGCCGTCGCTTTTGGACGATTGCGACTGCTCTGCCATTGGCCGTGCCATCGTATATCAATGGATTCGCGATCATCGTAGTGTTGGGGCCGGTTGGCATGTTACAACAAGTGCTGGCGCCGCTTGGCGTTGAGCGGTTACCACCGATCTATGGGTTTGGTGGCGCCGTACTGGCGCTTACGCTCAGTAGTTATCCATACGTGTTGCTCAGTGTGCGGGCTGCCCTGCAACGGTGTGATCCGGCAGTTGAGGACGCAGCCCGTAGTATGGGCGATACCCCCTGGCAGGTGTTCTGGCGCATCCTGATCCCCCAGGTACGTCCGGCTATCGCCATTGGCGCCTTGCTAGCCGCGCTCTACAGTCTGAGTGACTTTGGTGCTGTATCACTCTTGCAGTTTGAAACGTTTACCCGTTCAATTTATGTTCAGTACCGAGGATCATTTGATCGCAGCGGTGCAGCTTTTCTATCGCTCGTATTAATCGGGTTGACGTTAGGGCTGATTGGGCTTGAACAGATGATCCGCGGGCGGCCAAGTCTGAGCCGCACGACCTGCGCAGTTGCGCGGCCACGTCGGTTGGCCGATATTGGGTTGTGGCGCTGGCCAGCAGCAGGTTATGCCGCTGTTGTGACAATGCTCGGTGTTGGGATGCCGGTCATTGCGCTTGGGTATTGGCTGATCAGAGGACTACTAAACGGTCAAACGCTCGATACCCTCTGGCGACCCATCATGAATTCTTTGATCGCGGCTGGTGGCGCCGCAGGAGTGACGGTACTGGCGGCGCTACCACTTGCTGTATTGGCTGCACGTTTCCCTTCCCGACTCAGCCGTATGCTTGATGCTGCGGCTTACACTGGTTACGCTCTACCCGGCATTGTCGTGGCACTGGCACTGGTCTTCTTCGGCGCTAACTACGTTCCCTGGCTCTATCAGACTCTCCCAATGCTTATGTTTGGGTTAGCGGTGCGGTTTTTGCCGCAGGCGGTTGGCAGTTTACGCACAACCTTGCAGCAGATCAATCCACGGGTTGAGGAAGCTGCCCGCTCATTAGGGCGCAAACCGCTTACCGTTTTTGCAGGGGTTACGTTGCCGCTTATGCTTCCCGGTGTCTTCTCTGCCGCAGCCCTTGTTTTTCTAACCTCGATCAAAGAGCTACCAACCACCCTTCTTTTAAGTCCGACCGGTTTTCCAACTCTGGCAACGGTGATCTGGAGTGCCACCACGGAAGCGATGTTTACGCAGGCAGCCGCACCAGCATTGGTGCTGTTAGCGATATCGGCTACGGCGATGACGGTAATGCTGATGCACGAACGAGTTGATCACTAGCGTTTAGATGACGCTTACTTAGAGCGTACCTGAATATCTCCTGTCCGAACGATTTTGGCGCCGATGACTGAGCGTGTGTCTAAACATTTCTTTTCCAACAGCCGCTTCAACCCTCTTTGCGTCACGTCACCTAGAGCCTGATCAAAAACCCGGATTTCTCCTCGGGTACGTACCGTGCCTGTGCACCCACTGCATGGGAGGTTGTCAATATGCTTTCGTTCCCGCACCCCACGTTCCCCCTTCCGCTCCCACACGGCGAGAGGAAGGGGGTGGGGGAAGGTGAGAGCTACCAGGCGTGCTCCGCAACACAGACGCCAAACCTTTTGCAACCCTGTTCCAGCATGTTGCGGAGACGCATGCGTTGCCCGCCAACGTTTCCCTGACTATTATGGCGATGTCATTGGTCGAGACTTATCAAAAGCCCAGGTTTTCGATCACGCTCTTAGTGCCTATCCGTAACGTTCTGTTGCGAGAAAGGTTGTTCCGTGGAAGCGGGGCGACGCCTCGCCCCAACGCACCTGTCGGGTTCCTCCTGTAGGGCAAGACGGTACCATGCCCTAGCTCTGCGCGACGTCGTGTCCCAACCTGCCCGTAGGGGTACAACAATGCTGTGCCCTTACCGATGATGCCGCTGGTCTGAGAATCGATCATCTAATCCATCCTGTCTGGTCATCTTCAGCAACGTCAGTGCGTTTCGTGAATTGTTCTGTATCCATCACAACGGCTTTCCTCTGTCGTGAAGCGACCACAAGGTATTCAGATAAGCATCCAGGGGTTTTCAGAGTTCTCAGCTTCGCGGTACATACGACTAAAAGATTCAAAAACGGAGCGACACCAACGAACGTCACGTACCTATCGATGGCGAGCCCTGAGCCGTACAAGTTCCCTGGGTGTGCGGGTCTCGGGCCCTGCCGACCTCGTGCAGGCACTTGTCGGCGCGACTGGGCAAAAGTTCCCTGGGTGCGCGGGCCTCTGGCCCGCGTCCATCATAGGAAAATGCTAGTAGGGCGGATTTGGTACCCGCCCTTCCCAATGCGGTGAGCGCCTGATCAGCGAGTCAACAGAGGTTTAGCCGCAGACATTTGTTACAACCTGCCCTGCGAGGTCTGGTTAAACAACAAGCGGAGTTGGTCCACTCAAATATGCGGGTCTCTGACCCGCATAGCCCGGCAAGAGGCACTTTTCAGACATGCTTGAAACGACGTGGTAACAATCTGACTAGTGATTACGATACGCCGCTAACGCAGATTCGCGGTCGGGATAAATCTTGAACAGCGTATCAAACCGGCTTTTACGAAAGATTTCGGCAATTTGCGGTTGCAAATTACACAGACGGAGATCACCACCGTAGGATTGTACAGAACGCAGGTTCGTCAATAACATCCGCAAGGCTAGACTCGCCACAAAGTTAACTTCACTCATATCGGCCAGCACCTTACCGCGATGCTGATTCACTGTTTCGGCCAATTCATGTTCGATTGCCGCGATACCAGCCGCATCAAGGCGAGCCGGCAAATTAATGATGAGGACATCATCTACGCGATCGGTTTTCACGCCGGAATCTCTCTTTCTAGCGGATGACTCTGCCGCTGTACAATGTTGCAGGATGAGGTCATTATACCACGCGACCGGGTGAAGGTTTATATCTGCCGTCTAACCCTGGGAGCGCGGGCCTCTGGCTGGCATCCTGACATAAAGCGGACGCGAACGAGTACAACTCACTGTGCCCCTGCAAGTGGTGGACGACGTAAAACTCCAGGCAAGAGGTGCTAATTCAGAACACCCTACACACTGTTTACCGGCAACCGCTCGACAATCAACAACGTAATATCATCAGCCTGGAGTGCTCCGGCGGCGAATGTCTCAACCGCTGCCACCAGCCCGGTTACGAGGTCAGCAGCCGATTGATGCGCGTAGGTCTGCAAATAGGTTTGTAACCGTTCATCGCCAAACAACTCGCCAGCAGGATTCATCGCTTCCGTAATACCATCGCTGAACGCAACCAATTTTTCGCCAGGGTCGATCTGCAATTCGTGTACATCATACGTCTGCGCGGCAATAATCCCTATCGGTAGGGAACCTTCGTGCAATTCTTCGACCAGCTCACCATTACATCTAATCCGTAGTGGCGGATTATGACCGGCATTGATATAGGTCATGAGACCGCTTTCCGGATCGAGCAAGCCATAGAAGAGCGTGATAAACATGTTGGCTTCGCCGTGCTCACGACAAATATAGTCGTTGGTGAGACTGACCGCATGGCGCAACACTGCTGCGCTATCGTTGCTATGGCGTTGCGGCAAATCAACCGCCTGTGAGGCGGCGCGGAGCAATGATCGGCTGAGGGCAACAAACAGTGCCGCCGTTACCCCTTTTCCGCAAGCATCGGCAACCACCAACCCAATGCGACCGTCGGGGAGGGTGATCGTATCGTAGAAATCCCCGCCTACTGCCTGTGCCCCCCGGCTGAAACCAGCGATTCGCCAACCCGACGGTTGGGGAAGAACGCGCGGCAAAAACGATTGCTGAATGCGGCGGGCAATATCTAACTCCTCTTCGAGACGGTTGAGGCGAATCAATTCTGCCTGCGCTGCTTGTAACTGTTGATAAGCGGTCAGCAACTCGGCATTTTTGCGTTCCAGATCGTGGATCATGCGCAGATTGGTGTTACGCACCCGACTGACAATGCTCCGCAGCATATTCATTGCCAGCGCCGGACTCGAGCTGATCAGCGTAGCAAAAACTGTTTCGTTTAAGCCAACGAGACGGCTAGGTTCGATAGCACGTACTGTTGCCGAACGTGGGCTATGATCGATCAGGCTCATCTCACCGATGATTTGACCCGCCTGAAATACCTCTAGCCGCAGTTCAGCGCCATTCACAAATGTGATTACTTCAACAGCGCCGCTCAAGATCACAAAGCATTCGTTACCTGGATCACCCTGATGAAACAGCACTTCCCCTGCCGCCAACCGACACTCAGCTAGGCGAGGGGCCAGCTCGGCTAGTACCGCTTCAGGCACTACCTGAAACAACGGCAAGCTGCGCAAGCGATCCAGCATAGTCATCGTTTTCGTAATCACTAGCTCGTTCCAACCGCTGGTCGGATCATGCCGATAATCGAGCGAATCGGCGTATTCGCGTACAAAAAAGAGACCGAGTCCACCGACGGCTCGTTGATCAACAACACTGCTGAGGTCAGGAGGTGGTGCATCGCGGGGATCGAACGCTCGGCCTCGATCACGAATAGTGATGGTCAGTGTGCCCTGTTCATACTGGCAAAATAACTGAATCTGATCGCGGTTGTGATCATCATAACCATACTTGATAATATTGGTGGCAACCTCTTCGATGACCAACCGCAAGAGATACACATAATCGTGTGGCAAATGCCAGTCAGCCTCCAGTGTATCACTGAAGGCCAACAAGGCAGGAATAGCGTTCCAATCTGCAAAGACACTGGTTTGACGCTGCATGCCCATCTCTACACGGCTAAAGGCTCGGTCGGATGCCGGCTAGGGCTGAGCGGCAGCGTCGCACGGAGCTTACGCAGACGGGTAATCGCATCAACCGCCGCTTCATGCACATTAGGATCGGTATCGTCAACTGCTTGGGTTAGTGCATTGAGAACAGGAGTTGTTGCTGCGGCTACCCCAAGACGGCCAAGAGCGCGAGCCGCAGCTTCACGAGCGTAAGCATCATTATCGGTAAGCATCGGGAGGAGGCGTTCAATCATTTGGGCTGTACCTGCCAGCTCTCCTAGTTGGCTGACAACCAGCGCCGCTGCCGAACGCACAAAACTATCGGGGTCTGACAGACTCTCGGCCAGATAATCGAGCAACTGGGGCGATGCAATACGGTCGCGCAATTGCCCTAATGTACGTGCAGCCGCAAAACGAGTCTCCAGATCACAGTCGTGAATTGCCAGTCGAATGAGAGTCTTAACCAACGGCTGCGGTGGGACACCGGCAATCAAACCTAGCATACGGGCAGCGGCTGCTCGCACGTGCGATGCGCTATCGCTCAGGCCATCGTGAAGCAGGACAAGATCAGCAGCGGTGTAGTGACCTTCCCGCACGCGCAGGCGACGAATTGCTTCGTAGCGACTCTGCCAACCGGGGTCTTGCAATTGCCGACGTAACTGTTCAAAATCACCGCTCTCGAATGTGTCAAGTTCAGCAAGGAGTGTTAACCGCAGCCATTCATCTCGCGAACTGTTCAGACGTTGGCGAGCGAGATGAAGGACATTCAACGTCAACAAGATTTCTTCAATGGTGAGGCGCAACTCAGGACGCGATCGTAGCTCACGTTCAATGAGATGAGATACCTGATAGCGCCAGTGACCGGCACGTCGCACAATATGATTTGCACCAGGCCCACGTGAAATGTCGGCCAACGTTAAAACAGCCGCTACCGGTTCCTCTTGGAATGCGATGAGAAACGGCTCAAGCGTGCGCAGGGAAAGGAAACCAAGCACGGTACTGACCCCGGCAATCTGAATCTCTTGTCGGGGATTGCGGGCAAAGTTGTTGAGTCGTTCAGCTATTCGCTGCCGCCATGTCTCACGATCAAACATAGGCAGCTCCTTTCCCCTGCGCCATCGCGGCAACGTATCTGTTCATCTATACTTGTAGTATAGCATGTCGATGCGGGATGATACAGTACTTTGGTACTATTCTCTGATTGCAAAACTATTACAAATAGCAAGCTCGTTGTCTTGTGGTAAGATACCACAGGAAGTACATATTTATGAAGATCGTATGACTCAAACACCAGAAGATCCTGACGTTACATCCAGTATCCGCCGGGTACGCCGTGGCTGCACCATGATGGCGATTATTGTCGTCGCGATGACGATTTTTCTCATCAGTGCTACGGGAAATCTGGCATTCTCTCTGCTCCTGTTTGTAGCTGTTGCCCTGCTCTTGCTAGCCTTTTTTGTGGTACGGTGAGGCTTTCGATGTCGCCAGTCTATCGCCGGGCATTCCTGGCCGTCCTTGGGTTACTTTGCGTCCTAATCTCAATCATTGTTGCCTTTCAGCAACCGTTTGGGTTGTGGCACTGGTTTTGGCTGGCGCTGGCCGGATTGTGTCTCTTTGGCATCCGTCGTCAGTAATGTTCGGTAGAAACGTAGCGGAGAATTTCAGATTTTTCTGCTGTAATCGACTATTCACAAGCAGAGTGACACCGACAAGCATTATGTATCAATTCCCTGCCCCACCCTGTCCACACGGTTGCATTCCCTGCGAGCGCGGGCCTCTGGCCCGCGTGCAATGGCAGTTGTGAGACTCGCGCCTGTCTCAGGAGCGCGCCAATTGGGTTGGGCACCTGTTCTTAATGATAGGTGCCTGAAGGCAGATTGAATGACAGAGTGCAATAGCAAAAAACGAGTGGTTTATCAAAACCTATTCTCGTCTAACCCTCTAGTGAGGAGGCCAAGGGGATGATCCCTCTGGTTCTCAGACCTTACCCTAGGGTTGTTCAACGTTTTCACCCTACCTAGCAGAGATGTGGAGAGAAGGGAGAGGAAAGGGAAACGAGTGTAGCAGTGTGAAGAGGATGTGGGTTCTTCTCCTATCCCCTAGCGCCCGCGTGGCTTCCCGTTCTGACCGTGCTTTGCCCGCCCCCTGTCTGGCTCGCCGATGACGCCCGTCCCTGCCTTGTCAGGTCGGGCTTCTAGCCTGCCCGCCGTCTCCAGCATTCCGGCCCGACGTGGGTCGGCGTCCTGCACACCTAGGGGACCCATGTGCGTCAGAGGTAGGATCGTGGGTGAAAGATGGTCACTGGTGAACACGACCAAAACCTGATAACCCTGAAAAGCCCTGACCTACCCGCGCTATAGTTGCACAATCCTTCAACCTTCGTTATAATAGGAATTAAGGTCTCCCCATCCGATTGAGATATTACCGGTTACCTACGGTATTGTGTATATAACAGGTTCAACGTACTCGATGTAGATCGAGCAATGGTGCATACCTGTTTTAAGCACTATCGAAGGGGATGTGCATCATCAACGAGGATCGCATGACGCATCGTAATTCAACTACGCTTCCGGCACCTCAAATGGAGATTGACCACATTGGTCTAAGCTTTGGTGGAGTGCGAGCACTACTTTCCGTCACCTTCAACATCTACCCTGGAACAATTCAAGCAATCATCGGGCCTAACGGTGCCGGCAAGACTAGCCTGCTCAACTGCATTAGTGGGCTATACCGTCCGCAGCAGGGCCAGATTCGCTTTGAAGGACGGAACATCATTGGCCTGCCGCCACACCAGATTGCCCGTCTGGGGATTGCACGCTCCTTCCAGAATATTGAGCTGTTTCGCCACATGACCGTTGTCGATAACCTGATGCTCGGTCGGCACATCCATATGCGCAGTGGAGTCTTCAGTGGCGGTTTCTACTGGGGACGGGCACAACGCGAAGAGGTCGAGCATCGGGAGTTTGTCGAGCAAGTGATCGATCTGCTAGAGATTCAATCGATTCGTAAGAAGATGGTTGGCGCCCTTTCGTATGGGTTGCAAAAGCGAGTTGAGTTGGGGCGGGCATTGGCGATGAATCCGCGCCTATTACTGCTTGATGAGCCAATGGCCGGGATGAATACCGAAGAAAAAGAGGATATGGCCCGCTTCGTCCTCGACATCAACGAAGAGTTCGGTACGACCATTGTCCTGATTGAGCACGACATGGGTGTCGTTATGGACATTAGTGACCGGGTAGCGGTGCTTGAATTTGGGCAACTGATTGCATACGGCACGCCAGCCGAGGTGCGCAATGATCCAAAGGTGATCGATGCGTACCTCGGTCGTGAGCATGCAATGGTATAAAGTTGAACTCATACGACTCGTTGACATCGTCCAGTCGGCTTTACATCACATCAGGTGAGACAATGGTACAGATACCGGAGACTACGCTCCCACGGCTGTTGTTTGAGAATGCCAAACGCTTCGGCGACAAGGTGGCTCTGCGTGAAAAGGATTACGGCATCTGGCAGACAGTTACCTGGCGACAGTTTGCCGACCACGTGCGTGCTTTCGCAATGGGGTTACATGCGCTTGGGGTACGGCGTGGTGATGTGGTAGCCATTCTGGGTGATAACCGTCCTGAATGGCTGTACGCCGAATTTGCTGCTCAATCGATTGGCGCAATCTCCATCGGCATATACCAGGACTCGGTTGCCAGAGAGGTTTACGATATTCTCTCAGCGGCTGAAGCCAGAGTGATTGTCGTCGAAGACCAGGAACAGGTCGATAAGATCATCGAAATCTGGCCGCAGCTAGAGGGTGTGCTCAAAGTTATCTACTATGAACCGAAGGGCATGCGCAATTATCGTCAGCCCTACCTTGCCTATTTTCCCAGTATCGAAGAGCTTGGCCGGAGCTATGATCGTGAGCACCCCGGTCTGTTTGACGCTGAGCTGGCCGCTGGCAAGCCTGATGATGTCGCCATTCTGTCCACTACCTCTGGAACAACTGGTAAGCCGAAGTTGGCGATGCTGACCCATCGCAATATGATCAGTCAGGGAGCCGGTTTGCTCGCCGTTGACCCGCTTGGTCCAGATGATGAGTTTGTCAGTTTCCTGCCGCTGGCATGGGTAGGCGAACAGATGGTAACCGTCGCCGCCGGAATGCAGTGCGGATTCACCATCAACTTCCCCGAGTCGGCCAGTACCGTGCAAGAAAATATTCGCGAGATTGGGCCGCGGGTGATGTTCTCACCGCCGCGCATCTGGGAGAATATGCTGTCGCAGGTGCAGGTGAAGATTCAGGACTCGACGCCACTGAAGCGGGCGATCTTTGAATGGGCTATGAAGCAGGGATACGAAATGGCCGATACCCGTTTTAGTGGGAAGCAACCCAACCTCTGGTTGCGTGTGCGTTATGGTCTTGCTCGCTTGCTGGTGTTCGAGATGCTAAAAGACCATCTCGGTCTGCGCTTCCTCAAACGAGCTTATACCGGTGGGGCCGCGCTCGGTCCCGATGTCTTCCGCTTCTACCACGCTATTGGCGTCAACTTGAAACAGGTTTATGGGCAGACTGAGAGCGCTGGCCTGAGTGTGATCCACCGTGATGGTCAGATTAAGTTTCAAACCGTCGGTACACCTTTGCCGAACACCCAGATTCGGATCGCCGAAAACGGCGAAATCCTGGTCAAGAGTCCGTCAGTTTTTGTCGGTTATTACCGGAATCCTGAAGCAACTGCGGAAGCGCTGGAAGATGGCTGGCTGCACAGCGGCGATGCCGGTTACTTCGATGAAGATGGTCACCTGATCGTAATTGATCGGGCGAAAGATGTGATGACGCTACACGATGGCACAAAGTTCTCGCCCCAATTCATTGAAAATAAGCTCAAGTTTAGCCCGTACATCAAAGAGGCGGTGGTATTCGGCGGCGACTGGCCTTTCGTGACGGCAATGATCAACATCGATTTTGCGAATGTCGGCAAGTGGGCGGAAAATGCGCAGATCTCATACACGACATATACCGATCTGTCTCAGAAACCGCAAGTCTATGCCCTGATCCGTAAAGATGTTGAACGAGCAAACGCCGATCTCCCGCCAGCCGCACGGATTCGCCGCTTTCTGTTGCTGCATAAAGAGCTTGACGCCGACGACGGTGAATTAACGCGGACTCGTAAGGTGCGCCGTCGATTGGTTGCGCAACGCTATCAGGAAATTGTCGAAGCCCTGTACAGCGATCAGGACGAACTGGAGATTGAGACGACGATTACCTACCAGGATGGCCGTACAGCACTCATCAAGACGCGCCTGCACATCGAGGAAATAGACGATCCAACGGTGTCAATACCGACCTCGGCATCACGTGTGGCATCTCACTGACTGGTTATACGGAGAAGGTTATGGATCGGTTTATCCAACTGGCGCTCAGCGGGATTGCAAATGGCGCAATCTTCGCACTGGTAGCGCTCGGTTTTGTCTTGATTTACAAGAGCAGTGATGTGATCAACTTTGCGCAAGGAGAGCTGTTGTTAATCGGTGCATATCTGACTTACGCCATGGTTGAGCAATTTGGCCTCTGGTGGCCGGCAGGGGTGATCATTGCCGTTGTGTTAGCGGCAATCGTTGGTGTATTGATCGAGCAGTTGGTGTTACGTCCGCTGATTGGCGAACCGGTGATCTCGGTGATTATGGTGACGATAGGTCTGTCTTCACTCTTGCGAGCAATCGTCGGCGCAATCTGGGGGGTGACACCGCGTCCAGCGCCGCAGTTTTTACCCACCGATACAGTGACGATTCTGGGCGCCAATGTTGGCGTTGATCGTATCTGGGCTTTTGGTCTGGCAATTACCCTCTTCGTTGTTCTAACTCTCTTTTTCCGCTACAGCCGTGAAGGTATTGCCATGCGAGCCGTGGCCGATGATCAGCAGGCGGCGCTCAGTATGGGAATCAGCGTCAAGAAGGTGTGGGCAGTGGCGTGGGCAATCGCCGCTATTACGGCAGCAGTAGGCGGCATTCTACTGATGAGCATCTTTGGTGGTGTATCAGGGACCATTGCACGTGTGGGCCTGATTGTCTTCCCAGTTGTTATTCTCGGCGGCCTTGATAGTATCCCCGGTGCAATTATTGGCGGCCTGATTATCGGTCTGCTGCAATCGTTTGCTGGTGGCTATCTCCCCCCAGAATGGGGTTTAGGCGAAGTGGTACCGTTCATTGTCCTCTTGTTGATCCTCTTAGTGCGACCGTATGGGCTGTTTGGACAGCGGATCATCGAACGGGTGTAACCCGACACACAGAGATGAGGGTGTGAACGATGCAAAGTGGAACCTTTCACACAACATACGCCAGTGATGTCAGTCTGCGCCCATACTGGCCGCAACGGATACGGATCGTCATGGTGTTGGTGGCAGCGCTGATCTTCCCGTGGTTTGCCGACCGCTACTGGCTAAATTTAGCCAACACCATTGCAATTGCTGCCATCGGTGCTATCGGCTTGAATATTCTGGTAGGTTATACCGGTCAGATCAGTATCGGTCACGGTGGCTTCCTGGCGGTTGGCGCCTACACTGCCGGTCTGCTGGCCGTTCATCTTGGCACCCCGATGTGGTTGACCATTCCTATTGCCAGTTTCTTCACTGCTGCTGTTGGCGCCTTCTTCGGGTTGCCATCACTCCGCTTAAAGGGGTTGTATCTCGCTATCGCCACCCTGGCCTCACAAGAGATTATTATCTGGTTGCTTACCCACGGAAAACTGCTCGGTATCGGTGAGTCGCTTTCCCTTCCCCGATCAACAAATAATCTGTTTGGTTTACCGGTTGAATGGCTAGGAAACAACGACTTCGCTTTCTACTGGATATGCCTTGCGTTTCTGATTTTTACCGTCATTTTTGTCAGTAATCTCTTCCGTACTCGTACCGGACGTGCGTTTGTGGCAATTCGTGATCAAGACATTGCCGCTCAGGTCATCGGTGTTGATCTGTTCCGTTATAAGCTCCTGGCCTTTGCCACCTCGTCATTCTTTGCCGGTTTAGCTGGTGCCCTTACAGCGCATTATCGTGGCGTCATTTCGTGGGAACGCTTTACTATCGATACCAGCATTCTCTACCTGGCGATGATTATTATCGGCGGACTGGGCAGCGTCTCGGGTTCAATCTATGGCGCGGCATTTATGGTTCTGCTGCCGGCGTTCCTGTCTAACATGGCTCGTGCGCTCAGTGGTGTTGTTCCTGACATTAATTCTTATTTGCCTTATTTGCAACAAGGAGCATTTGGATTAGCGATCATCCTCTTCCTGATCTTCGAGCCAGAAGGCATTGTCAAGATGTGGCGGAATGTCAAAGATTATTTCCGGCTATGGCCGTTTAGTTATTGAGGTATGTAGCAAGGAGGATGGTATGCACAGATGGAAACGGACGTTCGGTTGGTGGGTCGTACTGGCGCTCTTTGCCACACTGCTGGCCGCTTGTGGTGGCGCCGGAGGAGGCGGTGGCGCAAGTAGCGAGCCGATCAAAGTTGGCGCAATCTTTGATTTGACCGGTGCAACGGCTGACGTTGGGACCCCTTATTCCCGTGGACAGATTGCCTTTATCGAATGGAAGAATGAACAGGGAGGTATCAAGGGACGACGTCTTCAGTTGATCGGTGAAGACTATGCGTATCAGGTGCCACGTGCTGAGGAATTATATACAAAATTCGTTACGCAAGATAAGGTATTAGTCTTCTCGGGCTGGGGTACCGGCGATACCGAAGCTTTACGCCCCAAGATTACTGAGGACAAAATCCCATTTATCTCAGCGTCGTATTCGGCAGCGCTCGCCAATCCGGCCGAGACACCCTACAATTTCCTAGTTGCCCCAACCTATTCCGATCAGTTGATTATTGCAATGAAGTGGGCCATTGACGACTGGAAAGCAAAGGGCAACAGTGGTCTGCCGAAGTTCGCATATCTGATCAACGACAGTCCCTTCGGGCGATCACCACTGGCTGATGGTACTGCCTTCGCGACTTCTCAAGGCATCGACACTCCTCTTGAAGTTCCTTCGCCACGTGGCGCAACCGATCTTACGCCACAATTGACCCAGATTCGCGATTACGGCGCTAACTACATCTTCTTACAGAATGTCTCTAGCCCGGCAGCATTGGCGATTAAGAATGCGAAGAGTCTGGGATACGACGTACAATTTGTCTGCCTCAACTGGTGCGCCAACGAGATTCTGATCAAGCAGGCGGGGGCAGATGCCGAGGGCGTGGTGGGGGTTGTCCCCTTTGACCACCAGGCTGAAGGCGCGAAAGTGGCGCTCGAATATGCCCGTCAGAAGAATATTGACTACGGCGGCGCCGATAGCACTTTCGTGCAGGGTTGGACCGCCCTGTCAATCCTGATTGCTGGCATTGAGAAAGTAGTGAACGATGGCAAAGAGTTGACCGGCGAAAATATCAAGAATGCGCTGGAGACAATGGGTGAAATTGACACTAAAGGGGTAACGTTACCGGTCAAGTTCAGCCCAACCGATCACGCAGGGGTGAAGTCAACGCGCATATTCCGCGTTGAGAACGGCAAGTGGGTCGCGATTACCGATTTCATTAGCGCACGATAAGTGATCGGTCACCGGCGTGTCGTTGCCGAGCGACACGCCGGAACTTATTCTACCGACAGTAATGTAACGCTCTCTGCCTATGCTTGTACTCAACAACATTGAAGTGATTTACAACGATGTCGTGCTGGTGCTCAAGGGTTTATCGCTTGAGGTGCCGGAAGGTCGCATCGTTGCATTACTCGGCTCGAACGGTGCCGGTAAAAGTACAACACTGAAAGCCATTTCGGGCTTGCTCAAGCCGGAAAACGGTGAAGTGACCGACGGTGAAATCTTGTTTCAAGGCCAGCCAATTCATAAAAAAGATGCTGCTGAGATTGTCCGCATGGGTATCTTTCAGGTGATGGAAGGTCGGCGGGTCTTCGAGCATTTAACAGTCGAAGAGAATTTGCGAGCTGGTGCCTATACGCAATCAGCGCGCCGGTTTGGAGAAGATCTGGCCCTGGTTTACGACTATTTTCCTCGCTTGAAGGAACGACGCAACCAGGTAGCCGGGTTTCTCAGCGGTGGTGAACAGCAAATGTTGGCGATTGGGCGGGCACTGATGGCGCATCCAAAATTGATCATGCTCGATGAACCATCGCTTGGGCTGGCACCGTTGTTAGTCGCCGAGATATTTGAGATTATCCGGCGCATCAATCGCGAACAAGGGACAACCATTTTGCTGGTTGAACAGAATGCACGTCTGGCCCTTGAAGCAGCGCACCATGCGTACATTATGGAAAATGGACGGATTGTGCTCGACGGATCACCTGCTGATTTGAAAGATAATGCTGACGTGCGCGAGTTTTACCTCGGTTTGAACGAAATTGGTAGCCGCAAGAGTTATCGTGAAGTCAAGCATTACAAGCGGCGAAAGCGCTGGCTCTCTTGAGAAAGACGCATACACCACTTCGTTAACGCTTATCAACAGCACATCGCCAGCTAAGAGGCAGCGAGGACGGTATGGATATTCAGGCATTTTACGCTGGTTTTGATCGGCGAGTACGGGAGATTGTTGCCTTCGGTTACGAACATTCACCGGCGTTTCGGCGCCGAATGGATGCGGCTGGTCTGACGCCTGCTGATATTCAGACCACTGCCGATCTCAGCCGACTGCCGGTTTTGCGTAAAGAACAGTTGGTCGAATTACAGCGACAAGGTCCCCAACTCGGTGGTATGCTCACCGTACCTCTCTCGCGTCTCCGACGTATCTTTCAGTCGCCAGGGCCGATCTACGATCCCGAATCTGATGAACCAGACCCCTGGCGTTGGGCGCCGGCATTTCGAGCAGCCGGTTTTGGTCCCGATGATCTTGTGATCAACTGCTTTGGGTACCATCTCACACCCGCCGGAGTGATGTTTGAAGAAGGAGCACGTGCGGTTGGCTGTGCCGTGATCCCTGCCGGAGTCGGTAACCAGGCTCAGCAAATTGAAGTGATCGCCCAACTCGGCGTCACGGCGTATGCCGGTTTGCCAAGCTACCTCAAAGCGCTCCTCGAACGGGCAGTTGAACTCGGCCACGATCCGCGATCCTGGCCGCTTAACAAGGCGTTTGTTGCAGCCGAACCATTACCACCTTCACTGCGTGCCCTGTTTGAAGAGCAGTATGGCATTCTCGTCTACGATGGCTACGGCACTGCCGAAACGGGGAATCTGGGCTATAACGGCCCTGAACGTCAGGGCTGGCATCTGCCCGAAGATGCGTTGGTGCAGATTTGTGACCTTAACACCGGTGAACCAGTACCACCTGGCCAGACCGGTGAAGTAGTTGTCACGCTCTTCCGGCGAGATTACATCCTCATCCGCTTTGCGGTGGGCGATCTCTCGGCTTTGATGGAGAGTTCTACACCAACGGTTATCCCTACACCGCGTCTAGTGGGGTGGCTCGGTCGCAGTGGTGAAAGTGTTAAGGTACGTGGCCTGTTCGTGCATCCCCGTCATATTGCTGAGACAATGCGCCGGTTAGAGGGCGTCCAGGCTTATCAAGCGGTTGTCATTCGAGAAAACCACCGCGATGAGCTGATCTGTCGGATCGTGCCGACGGCTGATGCCGATCCTGATCGGCTCCGCGACGCTGCGGCTCAGGGTTTACATGAAGTGCTCAAACTTCACTGCAAGGTCGAACTGGTCACCGAACTCCCTGCCGACGCCAAGCCATTCGTCGATTTGCGAACCTGGGAATAGAGCAGGCGTGGTAAAGGAAATGTACCGGGCGCGTTGCTGCTCACCGTTACCTTGAAGATATGGGTAGTGTACTCTGCAAGCAGCAGCACGTGACCGAGAAACGTTGAAACCCGTTGGGTCGTATGTGCGCGATACCAGCGTGTCCCTTCAAACTAACAGTGAGTTGCTGATGATGCACTCAGAGCCTGATCGACAGCTCAGACGGTTGAATCAGGCTCTTACCAATCACTTCTATCCCATCATTCATTGCTGGGCAGGGAACATTCAGACAAGCTCTTACCCATCTGTAGTTATTTCGCCTCCCTGACACAGGCATGCGAGAATATCGATCCGCGAACGGTTGATCTCGACCCAATCACCAGTGGTTAATCGCTCGCACCCGATCAAACTGGCGATGCGGGGAGCGCTCAGGGTTGTGCGCAGGCCAATCGTCGCCGCTTCGCCCACGTTGATCACTAACTCGGTATACAGCGTTTCAAACGGGAGCTGTGCGCGTTGTACCTCCCACGTTAACACCTCTGCGATCTGACCGTAAATGACAGGATCGCTCAGCGGCTGGTCTGGCAGGTTTTCTGGTGATGGCACAAAACCGGCGCGAAATGGCGGCGTTTGTAACCGGATAGTGCTGAGGGCGCAGAGGAGACGCATTGTTGTGATACGACCGACGAGCGTCGGGTCAACCCGATGATGGCGATCAACCAACCAGAGGCGAGCGCCAGGAGGTGTGTCTGGGCCGGCGTTCAAGGGAGTCACGATAATGTTTGGTAAGTAACGCCGCCCGTCCTCGTGGAGTTCGCCCGGAATAAATTGCTCGTAACGGCAGCGGAGATGGAGCCGATCCAATGCGCTAAACTTCATGTTCCACTCCGATTGATTGCTCCATCTTTCTCGTTGCCGAGGCCAGCCGTTGCTCGTTTAGGGCGTTAATAAAGTCACGCGGCCGATCAGGGCTGATGATGAGAACCGAGGCATCGTAGCGCGCAATCGCTACCAATCGGCGGCGGTTCGTAGCGAAGAGCATAACTTTGCCATACGGATCGAGCCGAAATGGCCCTTGATAGCCGAAGACGCCGGGGTTAAAAGCAAAGCGTAGTCCGAAACGGGGCATATCGGCTAGCCCACTGGCTAGCGAAACGCCGCTGATATGATCAAAAGGGATACTCAGCGCTGGCGCCCAGCGGCGTTCAATCACGAGAGCATCGGGATCAATGCGGTATGCCCGTGGCTGAAAGGCGTAGCTCAGCAAGAGGTAACATGCTAGCGCCGCTGCCAGTCCTAACGGTATCTGCAAACCATTCCAGCGCAGGTTGGCAAGGTAGGCGAAGAATTGGGGGAGAACTAATAATCCCCCTAGATATGCTAAACCATACGTAACCTTGGCTGCGTAGTCATCTAGCGGTGCTGGCGTAAAGCGTTCAGGTGCAGACATTGGACAACCCTTTTCATCATTATCCGATATGTTTCACAAACGTTGTTGGTACCAGGTGAGTAGGAAATCAGTTTATCTCTCTTTTCGCCATCTGGCCCATTTCGTCTGCCAATAATAATGCACCTCATTCATAGTCTCACGGCGATCTCTGACCCGCACAGTTTCTTTAGGAGCACTGGCCGCTGGTCTGCGACGTCTTGTAGTGGAACTCGCGCCCGTCTCAGGAGCACGCCGAGAGGGCGGGTTTGGAACTTGCCGCTACCAATGTGGTGACGGGCATATTCGACAAGACGATACAGGTGTCTCGCCGCAGATTACCGTTAGAACCAGAAGATGCGGATCTCCTCACACACGATGATTTAGGTCGGGAAACCTACCCTACTCTGCTCCATCACCATTACCGGGTTGGATGGCAGGTGACAGAGGTTTCTTCCATTATAACGCGATTGATCGCAGTAAAGAACTTTTACATATAAAACAGATAATTGCATTTCATTTGATCCTGTTGCATAATGACGATTGAGCTGCCTCAATCTTTTTTGTCCGGCCAGATCGCATAGTCAACAGGATATGATTTATGGTATCTGGAACGCCGTTGCCCCTCTTACCGGTACCGCCTGTGTACACAACGTGGCGCGATCAGGCAATTGCTACCTATCACGCTGGTTCTGGTCGCTCGGTTCTGCTCGTTCACAGTATCAATGCTGCGGCTTCGGTCTTTGAGATGCGTGAGCCGTTTCAGCGGCTGAGTGCACATTTTGCTGTGCACGCCATTGATCTACTTGGTTACGGCAACTCTGCACGACCTCCGTGGCGTTATCGCGCCGCTATGTACGTTGATCTGATTGAGGCGCTGCTCGAACAGATCGGCCAACCAACCGCGCTGATTGCCAGTTCGTTGGGTGCAGCGTATGCGGTGATCGCCGCAACCCGCCGACCGCATCTGGTCGACCGATTAGTGCTCATTTGCCCAACTGGGATCGGACAGCTTGACCGGCCTCCCGGCATTGCCGCCTACACAACATATCAAATCTTGCGCAGTCCATTCGGTCGTTTGATCTACCGTCTGCTTACCACCCGGCCCAGTATCCGTCTCTTCCTGGCCTCGCAGGCGTATGCCGATCCGGCCAGCATCACCGACGGGCGGTTGGAAATGTTCTATCAAACCTGCCGTCGCCCTGGCGCCTACTATGCCCCGATCTGTTTCCTCAGCGGTCTGCTCAATTGCGATGTTTCGACAGCCTTTGCCAGCTTGTCTCAGCCGACGCTGCTGGTTTGGGGTAGCGATGCCAGAACCAGTCCGCTGTCGCTGGCCTCTCATTTTGTGCGTGTCCGCGTCGCAACAAAGGTAGCAGTGATCGACCGGGCCAGTCTGCTGGTGCAGGACGAACAGCCGGAAGCATTTATTGAAAAGGTTATGCCATTTCTAAGCCACTGATCATTCAAGGGTTTTTGGTGTTTTCAGTATTCGTGTTACTGAGCGCACACTCCCCTTGCTTCTCCCACATTACGAGCGGAAGGGGGAGCCTGCGGTAGATTTGGCGTTCGTCCTGCATACCGCTCCCTCATGGGGAGTGGGAGTGAAAGAATATTGGCAACCTTCGGCGCAATGGTTGCACAGGCACGGTACGTGTCTGATGAGAAATCCGGGTTTTTGATCAGGCTCTGAGAACCCGCCTAGACTGTTGTGAGGACGATGAGGCACTGCTATGGGCGGGTTGAGAACCCGCCCCTACAATGCGCTGACGGGAATGATCGGCGAGAGAACAGGGATGGGGCTGCACAGGAAGCTACCGCTTCTGGGCATATTTCGCTTGCTTGGCCCCTCGTAGGCGAGTTGCGCAGCCACCCCAACCGTGACGAGGAATGGGCAATTGAAAAGCCACGGCTACCACGCTGTTGGTAACGCAAGGATCCACAACTGCGTGGTACAATTGTCTTATGTTACGGGCAACTATGCCGATCACCTGCCGCCATCTGGTCTGCAAAACTGTATGAACAACCGCATCTATGTTGCTATTGATGTCGAGACCACCGGTTTACAGAGTGGTCTCGATGAAATCATCGAGGTTGCAGCAGTAACCTTTCGTGGCCGTGAGATTCTCGACCGATTCAGCCAACTGGTTCGCCCCCGCCAATCGGTGCCACTCAAGGTTACCCGGCTGACCGGTATTGATCCCACGACTCTGACACAGGCGCCGCGTTTCAACGAGATTGGCGCTGAGCTGGCCCGATTTATCGGCAATCGCCCGATAGTGGGTCACTCGATTGGCTTTGATCTAACGATGCTACGGGCCCAGGGGATGCATTTCAATCAGCCGGTTTACGATACGTTTGAATTAGCGACGCTGCTCTTACCGCAGCTCGCCAGTTACAAACTCTCGACGCTGGCTGCCCATCTCGGTATTCCTCACCCCGATGCCCATCGTGCGCTCAATGATGCCGAGGTAACGGCTCAGCTTTTCGCTGCGCTCTGTGAGCGGATGTTACACCTTGATCTGGCAACGCTGAGCGAGATTGTGCGCCTAACCAGTAAGATTGGGCTGCCACTACGTGATCTGTTTGAAGAGGCGTTGCGCCAGAAGGCGCGGAATGCTTTTCTTGAACCAATTGCGGCGCCGCACGATGCGACCGATACCGCCGATACTGAGGTACCGCCACTCCGCCCCACCGGCTACACTCGACTGCTCGATATCGAGGCGATTGGCGCCTTTTTCAGTCCTAATGGGGTGTTTGGGCAGGCCTTCCCTGGCTATGAGCCTCGTCAGCCACAGATCGAGATGGCGCAGGCTGTGGCAACGGCGTTTAATCGGAGTGAGCCGTTGATTGTAGAAGCTGGAACCGGCACCGGGAAGAGTATGGCGTATCTGGTTCCAGCGGCAATGTATGCTGCGCAACGCGGCGAACGGGTTGTGATTTCGACCAACACCATCAATTTGCAAGATCAACTTTACAATAAAGACATTCCCGATCTGCAACGAATCTTCGCAACAGCAGGATTGCCGCCGTTTCGTGCGGTTCTCTTGAAAGGGCGCAGTAATTACCTCTGCCTGAAGCGGTATCACGAGCTGCGTCGGCTCGATACCTTGAGCGGCGAGGAGGTACGGGCGCTGTTGAAGATTCAACTTTGGCTGCCAACTACCAAGAGCGGTGATCGCACTGAGCTGCCATTGATCGACCGCGAGCAGGCGGTGTGGAATAAGGTGAATGTCTCGGTCGAGACCTGCACCGGCGCCCGTTGTCCGCATTTTCGGGAATGTTACTTCTTCCGTGCGCGTCGTGCTGCCGAAGCTGCGCATCTGGTGGTCGTCAATCATGCGCTGTTAATCGCCGATCTGGCAGCGGCCTCGCAGGTATTGCCTCCTTACGATCATTTGGTGATTGACGAAGCCCACAATCTGGAAGATGTCGCAACCGACCAGCTCAGTTTTAATCTCGATCAGGCCGGCCTACTCAAGTTTCTCGATGATCTATTTCAGACCGGTGGAGCGCAGATTGTGAGTGGTCTGCTCAGCGAAATACCGGCAGTACTTACCGAAATCGGTGGCGGCGGCGCAGCCGGAGAGCGCATTACCGCCGCTATTGAACGGATACGCCCTACGCTGATTCGGATGCGAACTGCGGTCTACGAGTGTTTTCATCTGCTTACCCGTTTTGTGCAGATCGATTCCGATCCCAATCAGCAGTACGATCTGCGACTCCGCTTAACGAACGATGTCAGAAAGCGCCCGGAATGGCAAGAGATTGAGCTGGCCTGGCAAAATCTGAACGATATGCTGGCACTGATTGGCAAAGAGCTGGCAACGATCGAAGAGCAACTCCACGACTTGAACGAGGCTAACGGTACGCTCGATGATCTGCTGTTGCGAACGGAAGTCTTGCGCCGATTTGCTACCGACGTGCGGGTGCGCAGTGGTCATGTCATTTTTGGCGATGAAGAAAGTATCTGCTGGCTGACGTATGATCGGCAGCGTGATACGCTCACGCTGACGGCAGCGCCGTTGAGTGTGGCCGACATTTTGCAGAGTCAGCTCTTTGCCCAGAAACAGACCAGTGTGCTCGCTTCGGCAACATTGAGCATTGCCGGTCGTTTCGATTTTGTGAAGAGTCGGATCGGTCTGGCCGAATGTCAGGAACTGATGCTCGATTCACCGTTTGATTACGCCCAACAAGCTCTTGTCTACATTCCCAACGACATTCCCGAACCAAACCAGCGCGGCTATCAACAGATGATCGAACGAGCAATTATCGACCTGGCTATCGCTTCGGAAGGTCGGATGCTGGCGCTCTTTACCGCTTCCAATGCCTTACGGCAGACCTACGCCGCCATTCAAGAGCCGCTTGAAGATCGGGGCATCGGGGTGATGGCACAGGGCATCGACGGTTCACGACGGGCGCTAGTTGATCGGTTGAAGGAGTTTCCGCGCTCGGTTTTGCTCGGTACCAACAGCTTTTGGGAAGGAGTGGATGTGGTTGGCGAAGCGCTCTCGGTGTTGGTGATTACCAAACTTCCGTTTGCCGTACCGACCGATCCGATTGTCGCAGCCCGCAGCGAGTTGTTCGCTGATCCGTTCAACGAATACAGCGTACCGCAGAGCATCTTGCGTTTCAAGCAAGGGTTTGGCCGTCTGATCCGTTCCCGTGAGGATCGGGGAATTGTGGTTGTGCTCGACCGGCGATTGCTGACTAAGAAATATGGGCAACAGTTCCTCGATTCGTTACCACCAACGCGAGTACGCACCGGGCCGTTGGCTCACTTGCCGGGGCTAGTGGCGCGCTTTTTGCAGAGGCTGAATGGCGGGTAAGGCGTATTCTTACCACCGACGGCATATCAGTCGGGATGACCCGTATTTTTGAACAGGCTCCGCGCCAGGGTTGACCATAGTGTGGTCGCCGGTGGCCGGGATGGGGTCTCGAACCACCCGCAGTAATACTGTGGCCTACAATACCTGCTCGTTCCTGTACCGGTTGGGGTGGGTTCTAAACCCACCCGTAGCAGTGCTGCGTCGCAATACTTGCATATCCTCGCAACGATCCTAACCCATAAGCTAAATTATTGCGTTGATCCGGAAGAGGACAGTGCAGGAGCAGCCGCGTCACTGCACTATCAACTAGCGCAATCCACGCCAGATCGTTCGTACACCCGGCTCGTCATCGTCGTTGCGGTTTAGAAAACTCTCAACTGCGCAATTCCAGCACTTCTTGCCGCAGTGGTAGAGGAATGCGGTTTCTGATGGTTCGTGCAGTACAGGGCCTGCCATTCGTGGTGCGCCAAGACGCCATCTGGCTTCCTCCGTATCCTGACGCGCTAACA
>Ga0197142_1000262_pt1 | contig 48333 bp, 42 predicted proteins | sample GBS60_MetaG_FD_148614 | JGI IMG/M metagenome (GOLD analysis project Ga0197142, IMG submission 148614) | Sediment microbial communities from Great Boiling Springs, Gerlach, Nevada, United States - GBS 60_MetaG | ecosystem: Environmental > Aquatic > Thermal springs > Hot (42-90C) > Sediment... | reverse complement strand
CGGAGATGAAGGGCAAGGTGACGCCCAAGGCCAGCCGCGTCATTGTCGAGGAGTGTGAGGTCGTCAACGCGGTGACCGAGCTGGTGCAGAACCGCATCCGCATTGACCGCTTTACCGGTGGGGTGGTAGAAGGCGGGCTGTTCAGTGAGCAGCCGGCCTTCGGCAAGCCGGACACGCGCCTCACCATCCGCCTGCGCCTGCTCGACCCGAAAGACCATGAAATCGGTCTGTTGTTGCTGCTGCTGAAGGACCTCTGGACCGGAGACCTGCCGCTGGGCGGCGAGATCAGCGTGGGGCGCGGGCGGCTGCGCGGGCGATCGGCCACCCTGATCTGGAAGCACAACGGGCAAACCGAAGAATGGCGGATCGAGCGCGCCGGCGACGACCCGAACGACAGCCGTCTCAAGATCAGCGGCGACCAAGCCAGGCTGGAGGCGTTCGTCTCCGAACACTTGCGCCGTGAACTATTCGGCGCGGAGGTGCTAAGCGGTGCGTGAATTAAAGGAGGGAAAGGCGTTCGTGAAGTCGCTCTCGGTCAGCGGAGATGCGATCGACTGGCTGAGGCAGCAGGCCAAAGCCGGCGACGTGCTGTTGGCGCATCAAGATGACGGCGTGGTGTGGGGCAAGGCGCACAAGGACGGCGACTGGGTGACGTCGGACGCGGTGCTGAGCACCTCGCCGGCGCTGAAGGGCGATTATCTGTGGTCGGCCCGCCTCTTTAACGCGCAGCGCGAGATTCTGCTGTGGCGCGACGGAGACGGCAACTGGCGGGCGCGCGAGATCGCCGACGAGGTGGGCGAGGGCGAGCCGGCTTTTGTCGAGTGGTATGACGAGCCTCAGTTGCTGTGGGGCGACCATGGCAAGCACGAAGTTATCAACGGCGTCACTTTTGCTGTGCTAGAGGAAGGCGCGCAGGGCCTGCGCCACGCGCCGCCGATCATGCTGCCGTTTGACGCAGATGGATCACTAGGCAGCCGGAATCGCGCTTGCTTGCTTGTGCGCCACTATCTGGCGCGCGAGGATGTCGCGCGCGTGGTTGCCAGCCGGCTGGTGAGGCTTGATTGTGTGAAAGGTGACAAGCATGACGCATAAGAACCCTCAACAGCCAGAGCGCATTGCTCTGGCACCATACAACTTTGTGCCATTGCCACCAGAGCCGCGCATTGCAGAACAACCGCTTCCTCACGATCGATATCACCTGCAACTGGATAATGCACCGGTCTATTCGGGATGGTTTGAGTGCATACTCACAACCGAGACGCCCTGCTTTATCCGCGGCCCTGTATCAGCTCGCGACCTTGCCCAAGGCAAAGAGACAAAGGACGATCCGACGTTCTTCTCCATAGACGGACAGACACCACGCATCCCCGGGAGTTCGCTGCGCGGCCTCTTTCGGACGTTGGTTGAGATCGGCGCCAACGCGCGGCTAGGGGCAATCACTGACCAACGGTTGGTCTTTCGCGCTGTGGACACCACGCGACTGGGTGAGCTTTATCGCCGGCGCATCATGCACGAGGACCAAAAGAACTGGTTCACCCCAAACGTGCAAGCTGGATATATTCGCAAATGGTCGGATGGCGAATGGTATATCCAGCCAGCAACCCAGATCAACGGCACGACCTGGTGTCGCATCTCGCACAAAAGACTAAACGAGATAAGAGACGAGCTCCAGCCTTGGCGTCCAGATAAATTAAAGAATCCTCGCAAGATCTATGTTTACCCTAGCGCTTATGATTATCAGGAAGTACGGGGAGGATTCTTGCGCATTCGCTATGCCCGCGCGCTCCGCGCAAGCGCAAAGCCTGCGCCTGGTTTACATGAAGCAGTGTTAATTGAGAGCGGTAAGATCATGACAAAGCGCAGCGAGGCGGTGATCTTCGCTCCAGACAAAAGCAAGAATTCGCCAGATAGCTGGCTGCCACTTTGCTATAAAGATCGCAACGGCAATCCGGTTGAGCTAGACAAGGACTACATCAATCAGCTTACCGAGGCCCAGAAGTTGTTACTCGGCCCGCAGGGCGTGCTGCAAGACTGGCATCCGGTGTTCTACCTTACGGATGAAAATGGTCAGCTCGTCTTCTTTGGCCATACGCTGATGATGCGGATACCTTATAGGCACACCATTTTAGATAAAGTGCCAGCGAACTTTCGCACTGAAGGCAAACCCAGTATTGACTTGGCCGAGGCGATCTTTGGTTACACCCGACCTGCCGGCAACAAAACTAACATCGCGTTTGCCAGCCGTGTATCGTTCTCCGACGGCATCTACCAAGGAAACCTATCCGACCCCTTCGAGCGCGAGATCAAGCCGAAGGTGCTCTCCACGCCGAAGCCGACCAGCTTTCAGCTATACCTCATGCAGCCGAATCCCGATGAGAAAGATAAGCTTCTGAATTATGACGATGATACTCAGATTCGAGGAAGAAAGCTCTACTGGCACAAGGGTGCAGTGAGCATTGATGACGTTGAAGAGCGTGATAAAGAGAAGCTAAAGCACGTCAAGCAATACACCCGAATTCGTGCTGTGAAGCCTGCGGCGGCGTTTAAGTTCCTTGTGCGTTTTGACAACCTCCGTCCCGCGGAGTTAGGAGCGCTCGCTTGGGTGTTACAACTGGCCGCTGACCAGCGCTATCGCTTGAAGCTGGGCATGGGAAAGCCTTATGGCATGGGAGCGGTTAGGATCAATAGCTCGCTTCACTTGCTGGACCGAAGGGGACGCTATCTCTGCTTATTCAGCGAGAGCGGCGACAGATGGCATTTGCCCGAGTGTCCGGCGCCCGTTCTAGATGAGCTAATCAGTGAGTTCAAGAAGTGGGTCGCAGGTGGAACGGACGAATTTGACGGACAGCCGCACATCAGGGAACTGCTCGCTATGCTTTCGTGGCCAGGGCCGCCGAAGGACAAGACGCGCTATCTAGAAATCGAGCGGCGCGATAACGAGGGTCGGAAGACAAATGAGTATCGTTATCGGCCGGTCCTGCCCACGCCGTCGGCGGTGTTAGGCATTCCTTTACTGACTTCAGTGCCGACCGGTCGTGCGCCAACATCAGCGGCTCAGTCGGCGCCACCCCCATCAGCCGCTCAGGTCGTCGAGTGGCGCAAAGGTGTCATAACTGAAATTCGCCCAGACCGGCGCTACGGCGTTGTGCGAGATCAAGAAACCAACCAGACTTATCGTTTTGATACGCGGGTGATTCAGGGTAATATGCCGGCGACAAAATCGCAAGTGCTCTATCAACTTCAGGACGGTCGCGTAGTCGCGGTTAAGCGCGTATAGTAGGGTAAGACATGTCTGACACACCGGTTGAATTGAAATATGCTTATCGCCTGAGCGCGATCCGACTACAGAACTTTATGGCCTTTGAGGACACCGGCTGGATTGAGCTGCGTCCTATTACCTTACTGTTCGGGCGCAACTCCAGCGGCAAGAGTGCCATCATTCGCGCGTTGCTGCTGTTGAAGCAAAGTTTGGAATCGAGGGACGCTAATGCGCCGTTGATCTTTAGTGGTGCTTTCGTGGACCTTGGTTCATATTACAACGCTGTGCATCGCCACGAACTTAAGCGAGACATCTCGTTTGGATTTCGTTTGTCGCGCCCGCCTTTTGAAGAGCCCCTGCCGGCTGATTCCGCGAGCGAAGAAGAGAAAAGAGCGTATGATGAGTGCGTGCAGGTGTATGAGAACAGCAAAGCTCAGTGGCTGCGTTCATCATCGGAATTGCCGGTGGTGAATGTAGATGACTCTCCACTAGAACTGCACCTCACTTTTGGCTTGGTAAACGAAAGCTCTCCCCCGATCTTGAAGTCGCTGGCTATCTATGGCTACCAGACGCCTGATAATGGACAGCCAAGAGCAGTGCGTGTCTTCCAGATGGCCCGAAGCGGCGATGCCCGCTGGGAACCGCAGAGTGACGTTCCGCTTGACTATGAACGAGGAAGCATAAAGCACAAGCAGTTCTCTGATGGGCTTTGGGCGAATCTCGCACCCGATATGGGTAGCGGTTGCATTCCGCGGCGTCTGTGGCTGCCCGATGCTGCTAACTTCTTACAAAGCGATCGTCCGCCTGATTGGCAAGTGGTAGATGGTGCGCTCGAGTTTTTCTGGGAGCATCTCACGACCTTCCTGCGAGGCATGGTGTATTTGCCACCGCTGCGAGACGAGCCGCGCCGCTATTACCGCGCTGATCACGGCTGGGTGCGTGAGCTCACGAAAGAGAAACTTCAAGAGGTCAATCAGTGGCTGCGTAGCGCCGCGATTAATGCCGAAGTAGTTGTAGAGACACTGGCTGACAAAGAAGGCGTGGCTGCAGTTTATCTTCGAGAAAGTAAAGCCGGAGATTTAGCCTTGGACACCAACCTGCGTGATGTGGGTTCGGGCGTGAGTCAAGTGCTGCCCGTGATAGTGGGAAGTTTGCAAGCTCCAAGAGGCGGGGCTATTGTTGTTGAGCAGCCAGAGCTACATCTCCACCCTTCGGCACAAGCAGAATTAGCAGATATCTTCGTGTCGCTTGCACAGAGCGGTTCGATTTGCATACTAGAGACTCACTCTGTAAGCGTGATCAACAGAATCCGTCGTAGAGTCGCTGAAAAGCGGCTTTTGGATTCTCAATTTAGCGCGATATTCGTTCAGAGAGCAGATAAATCAAGTGCGTGCAAGATCATAACCATCAAACAAGATGGTGAATACGCTTGTGAACTAGAGTTAATTGAAGAGTTCTTTGGGACCGACACAGACGAGATCACTTTGCTTAAAACGGCGGGAATTTCTCCAGACTTAGAAAAACAAATAAAAAGCTTGCGTGCTCAATTGAAACAATACGAATCACTTTTTGATGGCGAAAAAGTGCATACAATGTTTGCGATTCTCAGTATCCATCCTAGAAGCGCAGTGCAGATGATGCGTGTATGGGCAGAGTATGTGTGTAAGCAGATCGCTAAAGAGAATAATATCAACTTTTCAGATAATGATAGTCTTTCGGTATTAATAAGCAAAATTCCTGTATTTGATAAAAATACTAAGAATTTAATTGATATCGTGCGTCAAATGGGGAATACAGCTTCACACGCTTCTCAATATGGAATCTACCAACCAGATGTCAAAATAGCTTATAAGATGCTAAGTTGGCTGGTTGACTTTCTTGATCAGCTTGAGAAGCTAAATCTCATCCAGCCAAAGCGCCTAAGCTGAGTTGAATTCACCCCCACCACCTCACCACCTGCGCCACTGCGTGATCCGGGATGCGCGTGAAGACCTCCGCCAGCGGCCGGCCCTCGGCCAGGCACAGCCCGGCCGCGAGCGCCAAGCCGTGCGAGACGACAATGACATGTTGGTCGGGATGGGCGCGCGCGATTGCGTCGAACGCCTGGCCAACCCGCGCCGCGACCTCATAGACGCTCTCGCCCTGCGGCGGGCGCGAATGCACCGGGTCGCGCCAGCGCGCTTCCAGCTCGGCCACGTAGCGCAGCGCCACCTCGTCGCCCAACATCCCCTCCCACACACCCAAATGCACCTCGCGCAGGCGGGCGTCCAACTGAACCGGCAGGCCCAGCCTCCGCGCGATGATCTCCGCCGTCTGCCGCGCGCGCAGCAGGTCGCTGCTGTAAATCGCGGCGAAGGCCAGCCCGTCTTGTGAAGCCTGCGCTGCGAGCTGTTCGGCCACAGCCTCGGCCTGGGCCAGGCCAGCCGCGTTGAGCGGCGGCGCGTCGGGCGTCTGACCCTGCCAGCGCCCCTGGACGTTCCAATCGGTTTGACCGTGCCGCACCAACCAGAGATAGGTCATGCGTCCTCGCTGCGTGTGAGGGCCGGCCGGCTGGCCAAGTACTCCGGGATCTCGATCATCGGCGGGCGCTCCAGCTCGGCGATCTCCTCCAGCTCCAGGTAATAGCCACCGGCCTGGTAGCGGATCAGCTTCATCGTCTTGTTCACGTCGGCGATGAAGGCGCGCTCGTAATGCCGCTCCAGCTTGCGCATCACCGTCTGGATGATGGCGAATGACATCTTGCTGAGCGCCTCCAGGGATTGATTGTGGTGAATGCGCTCCAGCAGGTCCACCTGGGCGATGGCCGAGAGGCCGAATAGCTCGTAGATGTCAATCAGCAGGCTGGTCTCCACGCCGTAGCCGGACGAGAACGCGCAGCGCTCCAGCGCCGTCCGCCGCCCGCCGTATTCGCCGGAGAGCGGCTGGATCACCCCCGATAGCTCCGGATAGAAGAGGTTGATCAGCGGCCGGGCGGTCAGCTCGGTCACCCGCCCGCCGCCGCCGGCCTGCAGCTTATCGCCCACCCGCAGCGGCCGGCGATAGAAGCCCTTGACAAACTGAATCTCCGGGTTGATCAGCATCGGCCCGATGATGCCGTAGACAAAGCGGGGATGGATGTTCACGATGTCCGTGTCAATCCAGATGATGAGATCGCCGCGGGTGACGAACAGGCTCTTCCAAAGCGCCTCGCCCTTGCCGCTGCGCGCGCCGTAGGCCGGCAGCAGCTCCTGATGGATATACACCGGGATGCCGGCCTTCTCGGCGATCTGGCGCGTGCGGTCAGTGGAGTTGGAGTCAATCAGCACGATCTCGTCCAGCAAGGGGACTTTGTCCATCAGCGCCTGCTTGACCGTCCGGATGACCTTGCCAACGGTGGCCTCTTCGTTCAGGGCCGGCAGGGCCAGGCTGATGGTGAGGCCCTGCTGTTGCTTTAAGTCCACCAGGTGGTGAAGGTCGGCGAACTCGTCGGCTTGGAAGGTGTTCTGGGCGAACCACTTATCCACCAGCAGCGAGATCGCGCCGGCGCTCACGCGCTCGTCGGCGAACGAAGCGGGGAGCGGCCGGCGGGTCTTGACCACCAGCACCGCCGCGCTGATCTGGGCGAGCACGTATTCAGCCACCGGGCCGAGCGCGGCGCCGGTCTGGCCGGCCCGCGCCGACGCGCCCAGGATAACCAGGTCGGCGGCGATGGCCTTGGTCTGCTCGACGATGGTCTTGGCCGTGTCGGCGGTGACGATGCTGCGCAGTTGGACTTCGGGCATGCGCTGCAGGACGCGCTCGATGGCCTTGAACGGCGCGTTAGAAGCAGGGTCGCCGGCGAGCTGAATGTGCAGCGCGTAGAGTTCCCTGGGCGAGAGGTTGAGGCCGATGCGCAGGGCCAGCTCCGCCGACGGCCCGCCGCGCACCGGCACCAGCACGCGCTCGACCGAAGAGAGCGGGCCGCGCAACAAGCCCACGTCGCAGGCCGGATGGCTGAGCACCTCCTCGGCGGGCGTGCCCAGGCTGGTCAGATGGCCGTCGCTATCCAGCAGCAGCAAGTCGGGCGCTTCGGCCTCGATCACCGGTTGTAGGTCTTGCCAAGGCGTCGTGGTGACCAGCACCTGCGAGCGGGCGCGCACCTGATGGCCGCGTCCCAGCTTGCGCAGCAGCCGGCGCAGCTCCTGCGCCTTGCTCGCCCCTGCGCTCAACGACCCGTCGGCGGGCAGACACACCACGCCGACCAGCACCACCTCCGGCGCCAGCAGCTCGGCCAGCTTGATCGCCGATTCATCGGCGCGACCGTACGCCACCGGCACCAGGATCTTGCGCAGCGAGGCGAAGAGTGTCTTTTTATTCATCGCTCCTCCAGCGTCTGCATCAGCAGCGGCTCAATGTAATGGGCGCCGATTTGCTCCCAGCTATAGCGGCTGCGGACGCGCACCGCGGCACGGAAGGCTGCGCTCTCGCTGAGCTGGCCGGCGATCAGCTCGGCCAGCCGGCGCGGGTCCTCGTCGGGCGAGAAGAAGCACGCCTCGCCGTCGCCCAGCGCGCGCAGCGGGGCGATGTCGCTACAGAAGATGGGCAGCCGGCTGGCCGCCGCTTCAAGCATCGGCAGGCCGAAGCCCTCCTCGCGGCTGGGGAAGAACAGCGCGTCCGCCAGCCGATAGAAGTCGGCGATCACGGCATCGGGCAAAAAGTGGTCGCTCCACTCGGCCAGAAAGTAGGCCGCGTCCTCCAGGCCCAGCTCAGCGCGCAGCGCCTTGAGCGACTGGAAGTAGCGCAGGTTGGCCGGGTTGTGCGGGCCGAGCGGGCCGGTGACGATCAGCACGGGCCGGCGGAAGTGTGAACGCAGCGCGGCCAGGGTGTGCAGCGCCAACTCGATGTTCTTGCGCGGCGTGAGGCGCACCGGCAGGAGCAGGATCGCATCGGCCTCCATCAGCCGCATGCGCCGGACCAGCGCTTGCGTCTGGGCTTCGAGTTTGTGAAAGCGCGCGATGTCCAAGCCGTTGGGGATGACCTTAATCGCGTTCGGTGAAAGGCCGGTTAAGCCCGCCAGCTCGGCGCGCCGCTGCTCGGAGACGACGACGTGGGTCGCGCCCGGCCAGGGCGCGCGCAACAGCGCCCAGGGATAGCCCTCATGCAGCTCGGCGCGATAGCGCGGCGTCGCCCAGGCCAGGTCGTGATGCCAGATGACAAGGCGCGCTGAGAAGCCGGCGGGTCGCGCAGCACAGAACAGGTCATATAGCGCGGCGGTGAGGGCCAGGTTTTTATGCAGCGAGCAGACGTTATGGGCGATCAACACGTCGGCTTCGGCCAACGCCGCCCGCAGCGCGGCGTTCAGCTCATCGCGCAGCGCGGCGAACGCCGGCTCGACTTGGCCGAGGTCCAACTGCGCCTTGACCTGTGACACGCGCGCGTGGCGCGAGTCGGCCAGGGGGAGGTGGACGAAGGGGACGTTGGGGAGGGTTTGTTCGCCGCGGCCGGCCAGGATGCGCACCGCGTGGCCCAGCTCGGCGAGCACGCGGGCTTGGTGCGCCAGCACCCCCTCCACGCCGCCGACGACGGGCGGGGCCGAGTAGTGCAGCAGGGAGACGCGCATGAGAGACAATGCATGCCGATGTTAGCATGGGCCTCCAGGAAGGCACGAGGCATTCACGAACGGGGGCAATCCTTTTGCTCGCTGCCCTACCCCAACTCGGCGAGCTCCGCGCGCTGCTCATCAGCAAGCGCCGGACGCTCCTCCTCCGGAAGGTGCTCGATCACGATCTCGCCGAACAGCCGCTCTTGGTAACAGCGCACCTCGTACCGCTTTAGCAGCTCCAGCAAGGCCAGCAAGCTCACGATAATTTCCACGCGCGAGCGCATCTCCGAGGTGATCTCACCAAAGGACACCCGCCGGCGCGTCTGCACGGCCGAGCGAATGCGCGCGATGCAGTCATGCACCGTGATAGTCAGGCGCGCGACCATGCGCTCAACCTCCGGCGGTGGCAGCCAGCGGTTGACCACGCGCTGCATGGCGGCAGCCAGCCCTTCCAGCGTCACGTTGTCTAACGGCAGCCGGCGTTGAGGACGCGGCAACGGCGGAGGCACCACAGCGTAACTGCGCCACCCTTCCTGCTCGCGCGCCCGCAGCATCGCTGCCACCCGCTTGTAGAACTGGTAGGCACGCAATTGCGCCACGAGATCGTCTGCTTCGTCGCCCTCTTCTTCCTCCGAGGCAGGCTCGAGCTGCGGCAACAGCGCACGACTCTTGATCACCAGCAGGCGAGCGGCCACCGAGAGGAATTGCGCGATCGTCTTTGGGTCGCGCTGGGGCATGGTCGCCAGATAGGCGATGAACTGATCGGTCACCATCGCCAGCGACACGCGCGTGATCTCCAACTGTCGCTCCTCGATCAGCCGCAATAACACGTCCAGCGGGCCTTCGTACACCGGCAGCCGCACTTCAAAGCCAGCGTCCATCCTTGCTTCAGCCCTCAGCCCTCAGCAGCACCCAGTACTCGAAGCCATTCATGGTGAAGCGATGCGCCCAGTAGTAATTGCGGAAGATCGCCTCTTTCACATCGTCTGGGTAGAACAAGGCGCGGAAGATCACCGCGCCGAATGCGCGTTGTTCGATCATCGCGATCATCTGCGAGGTGTCGAGCAGGCCGGCTTTCCACAGGTTCAGCAACTGCGTTGGGTTCGTCACCACGTCTTTGCCGGCCAGCAGCGTGAACATCGCCTCCTCGCTCCACACCGGCCCATCCACTGCGCGGATGATTTCCACGATCGCCCAGCCGGCGGCGGCATCCGCGGGATCCAGCAAGTGACCGAGCTGCGTAAAGCCGGCGGAGTCGTAGTAGGGATACGGCGGATACGACGACGGCGCATCGGCCACGCCGATCAACCGCGCGACCGCGCCGAACAACCGGCCGCTGGTCGGCAGATGGACGTTGAGCGCGCTCTGGGCGAGGAAGAGCGCGCCCGTCAGCAGCGCGAGGGCTGATCGCCACAGCGCAGCCCTCGAGGATTGGGCGAGCGCCCCCCACAGCCGCCCCAGCAGCCCAACGGTGCATACACACGAAGCAGCGATGGCCGCGATGAGATACGTCGGGCCGGCCCCCCACTTGCCGGTCAACAGGCCCATCGCGCTGCCGGTCACGAAATACAAAGACCAGATCGTGATCGGCTGGAGCGACCGTGCGCGCAGCGCGCGCGCCGCGTCCCAGCCGACATACAGCACGCTACAGACGATCAAGATAGCCTGAAGTCGGATCCACTGGCCATACGTCTGCCAGGTTACGGCGATGTCATATTCGTTCACGTTGGCCAGCACCACGTTTAGCCAGAATTGGCCTTGGGTGGCGACGTTGAGCGCCAGCACGATCGCCGCCGTGACGAACGCGCTGATCAACAGGGCGCGCAAGCACCAGCGCGGCTGACGAAAGAGCAGATAGCCAAAGCCGGCAGCCAGCGCGTCCACCGCCTGGAGCTTGGTGAAGCCGGCCGTCACCAGCAGCGCGACGCCTAGGGCAGCCCAGCGCGCCGATGGCTGCGCCGCCAACGCGACATCCAGGCAGAGCAAGCCGGCGAAGGCGAACATCACCATCGGCAGGTGCGCGCGGGCCAGCGGGCCGACGTGATACACGTAGTTGGCTGCGAAGAAGGCCAGGCCGGCGAAGGCCGGCAGCAGGATCATCCCCAGCGGCGTCGGCGTGTGCGCCTCGGCAACCCAGAGCCGTCGTGCGGCCAGGACGATCAACCCGCCCAGAACCAGCGACGTCGCAAAAGTCAGCGCCCGCCCCACCCAGATGTGCGGGCCAAACAACGCCACCAACGGCGCCAGCATCAGCCGATAGACGGGCGGATAGTTCGAGGCGTAGAAGGGGTATTGGGCGTTGTCGAGGTAGATGTTCTCCCCCCTGGCCAGGCGGATCGCGTCGTATAGCTCAAAGCCCTCACCCTGGTCGTAGTCGAATGGAAAGGCAAACAGCGACCGCGCATAGACCAGGTAAGTGACGAAGTAAACGAGCAGCGCCACCAATGCCAAGGCAAGCGAGGCTGCCGCAAGCGCGTGGAGGGCAGCGCCCAGGCGCGCCCGCCTTACATTCGATTCTGCCCCTGTTTCAATTGAGAACGAGTGTGCCATCAGGGAAGGTTTGCGCCACGAGCCAATTCAGTAGTAAGGCACGGCACAGCAGCGAAAAGGACCATGGCGGCAGTGCATCACCCATGTTACTTCTCCCGCATGGGCGCACACGGCGCTCTCGCGCTCCATCATGCCCCGCAAAGCGAAATAAAGCAGCCGCCACCAGCCCTCGCTCAAAGCAAATCGCTTCGCCGGTGATCCTATTCATCGTGGCCGAGTCTTGGGCAGCGAGCATGCGCTCAGCGCGGCAACAGAAAGGGACTGGCTCCCTGGATGAACCGGGCGACCTGATACACGACGATGCAGCCGGTGGAAGTGCCGATACACATGAGGATGGCGCTGAGGAGCACCGCGACGATCCCCTTGTAGTGATGGCCGCGCAGCACGATCTCCTTGGCCATCACTCCCTGCCAGCCCCAAGCGACGCTGATCAAGCCCAAGACGGCGCCGATCACGAGGATGAGGGCGTCTATCAGCAGCCTCTCCATCGTGACGCCGGGCTAAGCGACTATGATAAAGATGAGAAACACGGCGAACAGCGCCGGCGTGATGAAGATGGCTGTGTAGAGCCAGTGCTCGTAGCGCAGGTGCATGTAGTAAGCAGCCACCAGCCCGGCCTTGACAAACGCGATCGCCATCAGGATGGGCACAAGTATGTTCTTAGGCAGGTGAAACAACGTCACGACTACCTCTAGGATCGTGGCGATCGTCAGGATGCCGAAGACCAGGACGGGGTTGGTATGCCGGCGATGAGCCAGTGAGTGGTCAGGTTGTCGAGCCATGGCAATGTCAATTCGTCAAGTAAACCACCGTGAAGATGATCACCCAGATCAAATCCACAAAGTGCCAATAGAGGCCAAAGATCTCCACCGTGGTGTAGTTGCGGGATGAGAACGTGCCGCGCCGCGCGACCAGCAAGGTCATCAGGCACCAGATCACGCCGACGAAGACGTGCAGGCCGTGGATGCCGGTGAGCGTGAAGAACGCCGAGCCAAATGGGTCGGCAAACGAATGGCCTTCCTCGAAGATCAGCAGCGAATACTCGACGGCCTGTCCGCTCAGGAACATCACGCCCAAGATGGCCGTGAGGGTCAAGTAGCGTTGGAGCTTTTGCTGCTGGTCAGCGCGGATCGCCTCAATGCCCAGCACGACCATCAGGCTGCTGGCCAGCAGGATGAACGTATTGACGCTGACCAAGGCCAGGCTGAAGGTGTTTGGCTCCCACCACTCCAGGCCATTCTGGAAGATGTTGCGGCGGGTGAGGACGAACGCGCCGATGAGGCCGGCGAAGATCAGCAGCTCCGAGCTGAGGAAGAGCCACATGCCAAACTTTCGGTTGAGGTTGGCATGGGCGACCTCTGCGCTGGCCGGCTTGGCGGTCATGGTCGCTTGTTCCATCACGCCTGACATTCTATCAGGGGTGTGCTCAGAGTGAGTGCCTGGGGTGCATAATGCTTCGCTCCGCTGGCTACTGAGGATAGTGGCGCAGGATTGCTTTCCCACTATGGCATGCGACTGCTTTGCTGGGCATGACAGAAGCGCACCCTGCGCCGTTCCTTTGCTCGCAGGGGAATGAAAGGAGCGACGGGCTAGCCTTACCCCTATTCGTGAGCCTTCCCCCTTTGAGCGCGCTTGTTCACCAAAAGCGGCAACCGCTTGCGCGCTGCTCACTGGCTAAAAGTCAATCTTTCTGGAGTGTGGGTGGCGGCAGTGCCCTCGCCCACCCAGGTTCTGTCCCTCGCTATAACGCAACTTCCTTCTTTCTCATCTTTCGGACGATAATCCTTATGCCGTCAAATCACGCTACGAAGTAGGAGAAACGCTTTGTCCGGCTCATCCAGGCGCTCATCGTCTCCACTCTCGTTTCTGACCGTGCTCATCACTGCCGCCGCCGGCGCGCTCGGCGCGTATGTCGCGTTCATCCGGCCATGGCACTTGCGCTGGGGCGCGACGGATGACGAGGTCAGCCGCACCCTGCTGGGCGATTCGCTGATCGAAAATCCGCGCCTTCAAGCCACCCATGCGATCACCGTGCACGCGCCGCCCGAGGCGATCTGGCCTTGGCTCGTACAGATGGGCCAGGGGCGCGGCGGATTCTATAGCTATGAAGGGATCGAACGCCTGCTGGGGCTACGCCCCGGCAATGCCAACCAGATCATCCCGAACCTGCAAGAGCTACATGCGGCTGACGAACTGCCGCTGGCGCCGAACGGCGCCGGCCTGCCGGTGGACATCGTTGTGCCCTATCGCACGCTGGTGATGCATTCGGACTCGCCCATCCCCGCGCGCGTCGCGGTGATGCAGGCCGGCTACTACCGCCGCGTGACCTGGACCTTCCACTTGGAGCCGATTGACGCCGAGAACACGCGCTTGATCGAGCGCTGGCGAGCCGATTGGGATCCGACTCCGATGAACACCCTTGTCATCCGCGCGCTGCTGGAGCCAGGTGCGTTCATCATGGAACGCCGCATGTTGCTGGGGATCAAAGCGCGCGCCGAGCACGCCTGGGCCGAGCAAAAGCGGCGCGCTCAGCGTGAGGACACCTGCTCGTAGAGCTGTTCCATCCGCGGTGCGATCGCCCGCCAGTCGTAATTGGCCGCGACAAAACGTTGGGCGCGCTCACCCAGCGCGGCGCGGCGAGCCGGGCTGCGCAGCAGTTCAATCACTGCGCTGGCGAATTCTTGGGGGCGATCGGCGATCAACACCTCACGTCCGGAGGTGACCTCAAATCCCTCGCACCCCAGCGCCGTGGTGACGATGGCGCGCCGCATGGCCATGGCCTCCAGCAGTTTGAAGCGCGTGCCGCCGCCGGCCCGCAGCGGCGCGACATACACATCGGCCTGAGCGATATACGGCCGCACATCGGGCACCTCGCCAGTGATGATCACGTTTGGATCTGCGCGCAGCGCTGCCAGCCGGCTGCTCGGCTTCTGGCCGACGATCAGCCAGCGCGCAGCGGGATAAGCCTGTTTCACGATCGGCCAGATGCGCCGCCAGAACCACAGCGCGGCATCCACGTTGGGGCGAAAGTCCATCTTGCCGGTGAAGACCAGCGTAGGTGCGCCGGCGTTCTCCCGCCCTTCGGCGGTGGCGAAGGCGGCATACTCGGCCACGTCAATGCCGTTGGGGACGACCTGCAGACGTGCGGTGGTCGCCAACCGGCGCAGCACAGCGGCATCCTCCGCCGAGACGCACGCCACGGCATCCGCAGCGCGCAGGACTCGTCGCTCAAATTGGCGCAGCCGCATCCACTGCGCCAGGGAGTACAGCGCGCCGTGCCAACGCCAGGGCACGCGTGCGTCGGTCAAGCAAGTGCGCTTCTGGAGCAGATACTCCGCATTGTGCGCGTCGTACACCCAGCGCGTCCCCAACGGCAAGCGACCGGCGACCAACGCATACCGGGCCAGCTCGATGCCCTCCACCTGGAGGATGTCGAAGCGATGGAGGCGCAACTGCTCGTTGAGCGCGCGCGCAAAAGCCGGCGACCACAGCCGCCAGGCCATGTCCGGCAATCCCGAGGTGATGAGCGTGCGCAGGCGATCGGTTGTCGTGCGGGCAGGCAACGGCACGCGCACCACCCCCCGACACGCCAAGCGCAACATCTCCGGCAGCTCCGCAGCGGGGTGCTCATCATAAGAGAGCAGCCAAATCTCGTGCCTGCCGGCCAGGTGGGCGATCAACCCCCAGTTGCGCAGCGCTGTGCCCTGACGGGGCGGGTAAGGCAGTTGGGGCGTGAGAAACAACAGACGCATTGAACCAGCGAAGTATGCCTACATGCCCAGCGCAGCGCGATAGACCGCCAGGGTCTGTTCCGCGGCGCGCGCCCAGGAGAACTGCGCTGCGCGGACCCTCCCTCGGCGAGAGAACTCGGCGTGGCGCGCATCGTCCTGCCACAGCGACCAGAGATGATCGGCCAGCGCGGCATCGTCCATTGGCGGGTGAAACAGCGCAGCATCGCCAGCGACTTCGGGCAGCGCGCCGGCAGCGCTGCACACGACGGGGACGCCTCTCGACATCGCCTCCAGCACGGGCAAGCCAAACCCTTCGGCCAGCGAGGGCATGGCCAACATGCGCGCGCGCCGATAGACCGCGTCAAGCTGTTGGTCGGCCAGCCGGCCGGTGAACGTCACGCGCGCCGTCACGCCCAGCGCGTCGGCCAGCGCACCCAGCGCCAGGTCGCCCCACCCCGCTTCGCCGACGATGACGAGCTGCACATCGGCCGGCAGGCGCGCCAGCGCCCGCAGCAGCGTCGCCAGGTTCTTGCGCGGCTCCAGCGTGCCGACGAAGAGCACATAGCGCGTCGGCAGCCCTGCGGGCAGATCCGCTGCCACAACCGCAGGCGGATCATCTGGCGCTTCATGGATCACGCTGACCTTCGCCGGCGACAGCTCGGGCATCAGGCGCAAGACCTCGGCGCAGGTGAAGTCCGAGACCGCGATGACCTGGTCGGCGCGGCGCGCCGACCAGCGCACGCGGCGGTAGTAGCGCAGGCCATCGGCGCTCATCGCCTCTGGGTGTTCCATAAAGTAAAGGTCGTGAATGGTGATGACCTTGCGGAAGCGCCCGTGGCAGGTGATGAAGTCGGGCGAGTGCAATACGGTGCACTGCGACTGAAACCGTCCTCGCGCCATCAATTCCAGCGGCAGCAACAGGGACTCATAGCGATGATGCGCCGGCGTGATCGTCCGCACCACGCCCACGTTCGCCGGCAGCCAGGCCACGTTCCGATCGCGTCGATCCAGCAGCGCCCACAGCCGAAAGCGCGGCCCGCCCTGTGCGGCCAGCGCGCGCAGCAAACGCCGCGCATATTGCGCGATGCCGGCCTGACGATAGTACATCAGCCGGCAATCCATCACCACGTCGTAGAAAGATTGACGAGCGCGCATCGCATCGAACAAGGCGCCCAACTTATAATCGCCCTGTGACTTTATCAGAAGAACGCTTGCTGGCGATGTACCGCCAAATGGTGCTGATCCGCCAGTTTGAGCTGCGCGCGATTGAAGAGCGCCAGCGCGGCCTGATCCCTGGCTTCATCCATCCATACGTCGGACAGGAGGCGTGCGCGGTCGGCGCATGCGCTGCGCTGAACCCCGACGACGTGATCACCAGCACGCATCGCGGCCACGGCCATCTGATCGCCAAAGGCGGCGACGTGCGCTATATGATGGCTGAGCTGGCGGCGCGCGAGGCCGGCTATTGCCGCGGCAAAGGCGGGTCGTTGCACATGACCGACTTCGACCTGGGCATCCTCGGCGCCAACGGCATCGTCGCCGGCGGCATCCCCATGGCCGTCGGGGCGGCGCTGGCCTTCAAGATGCAGCGCGCCGGCGATGCACCCTTGCGCGTGGCGCTGGCCTTCTTCGGCGACGGCGCGACCAACGAAGGGGCCTTTCACGAAGCGCTTAACCTGGCCGGGCTTTGGCGGCTGCCGGTGATCTTCTTCTGTGAGAACAACCAGTATGGCGAAGGCACGCCTCAGCACAAGCAAGCGCCGATCACCCACCTGAGCAAGCGCGCCGAGAGCTACGCCATGCCCGGCCTGACGGTGGACGGGAACGACGTGCTGGCCGTGTACGAGGCCGTCAGCCAGGCTGTGGCCCGCGCACGGCGCGGCGACGGCCCATCCTTCATCGAAGGCATGACCTATCGTTACCGTGGCCACTACGAAGGCGACCCGCAGGTGTATCGCACGCAAGAGGAAGTCGCGCAATGGGAGGCCCGCGACCCGATCCAGCGCATGCGGGGCGTCCTGCGCGCGCGCGGCATCTCGGAAGACCATATCATCGCGCTCGAACGTGATGTCTCCGCTCAGGTTGAGGACGCCGTTCGCTTCGCCCGCAGTGCGCCGCCCGCCCGGGTCGAAGACGCCCTGACGGGGGTGTACGGCGACACGCACGGCGGCGCAGTGTTCTGAAACACACCAATCTCGGAGGGCCCGGACCGCTCACTTATCCACACGTGATGACGTTTATCCCCATCCATGCGGGGGGTTGTCCACAAAGTACGCAGCGCTTAAAGCGGGGATAAACGGCACTGTGGAACAGCGCAGCCAATCTATGGGGGTAGAAGGGCGGTGATTCGCCAGATATGGCAGAGGGGGCGACGATGCCTTGTGAACATTCTGTGCACTCGCTGTGGATAGGCAGATGGCGCGCCTATATCGCACGCGGCGCGCGCCTGCTGCTGACCGCGATGCTCCTATCGCTCAGCCTGCGCTACGAGGTGCCTGCCCAATACGACCGCGAGGCGCTCCTCGATCGCTTGCTCGCCGGCCGGCAGTTCGACCTGGCCGGCTGGTGGGTGAGCGCAGCGCTGGCCAAGCTGGCCTACGCCCTGCTGCCTATCCACGAGCGGATGACCGACGACGCCCAGGCCGACTTCGTGCGCGCTTACATGCGCGAATTAGCTGAATTCAATCGCTTGGTGGGCGAGATCGAGGCGATCTATGCCGATCCCGACGTGCGCGACCCAGACGGCGCCAGCGCCGGCTTGCGTGCACAGCGCGACGCGCTGCGTGCGCGCCTAGACGCCCGCCAGGCCATCGTCGAGGGCATCCTCGAAGACCAGGTCCAAAGCATCCTGCGCGAGGAAGGCTTCGCCATCGGCGGCCAGGTGATGCCGCCGGTGCGCTTTCGCTTTACCCAATTGCCCAGCCTGCTCATCGTCTCGCGGCGCGACAAGATCGAGCGCATCGCCTCGCGCGAGCTGGAGACCGGCCTGACGCTGGAGGACCAGGTGCGCCTGGAGGCGCTGGTTGACCGCCGCTTCAACGTCTCGTCGCTGATCACGCCCATCGGCGGCCTGGGGACGTATCCGACCATGCTGCCGGAGACGACGGCCCTGCGCTGGGTGCTGGGCGTGATCGCCCATGAGTGGGTGCACAACTACTTGCTGTTCACGCTCAGCCCGGTTGGGCTGAACTTTCTATCGAGCGCAGAGGCACGGACGATCAACGAAACGGCCGCCGTGATCGTGGAGCGCGAGGTGCGCGAGCGCGTCGCGCAGCGCTATTACCCAGAGCTTTACGCAGCGCTGATGAGCGATGTGCGCCCCGGCACCGCGCCCGATGCGACGTTTGATTTTCGCGCCGAGATGCGCAAAACCCGCATCCGGGTGGACGAACTGCTGGCCGAGGGCAAAATTGAGGAGGCCGAAGCCTATATGGAGGCGCGGCGTGTGTTGTTCGTCAAACACGGCTACCTGATCCGCAAGCTCAACCAGGCCTACTTTGCCTTCCACGGCGCCTACAACGCCGATCCGGACGGCGCGCCGGCAGCCGGCCGCGACCCGGTCGGACCGGCGGTGCAAGCCCTGCGCGCCCGCAGCCGCTCGCTGGGCGACTTCCTGCGCCAGATCGCCACCGTGCGCGATTTCGCCGATCTCCAGCAGCGCCTAGCCCAACCATGATGATCTACGACATCACCCGCCCGCTCTCGCCGCGCACGGCGGTCTTCCCCGGCGATGTGCCGGTGCGCATCGCGCCAACCATGCAAATGCGGCACGGCGATGCATGTAACGTGACGGCGATCACGCTGAGCACGCACGCCGGCACGCATGTGGATGCCCCGCGCCACTACAGCGATGAAGGATGCGGCGTGGATGCCATCCCCCTGGATGTCTTGATCGGGCCGGCGCGGGTGATCTCGTTGGCAACCGAGACGAAGATTACGACGGCCGATTTGCAACGCGCCCTGGAGGGACATCCTTTCCCCATGCGCCTGTTGATTCACACGCCGGCCAGCGAACGGCGGGAGGATGTCTGGTCAGCGGCTTTCTCCGCGTTCGCGCCGGATGCCGCCGAGTGGCTGGGCGCGAGCGGCTTGCGGTTGATCGGCACCGACGCGCCCTCCGTGGACTCGGCGGAGAGCAAAGACTTGCCGGCGCATCGGGCATTTCTGCGCCACGGCGTGTTTATCCTAGAGAACATCTGTCTGCGCGACGTGCCGGATGGAGATTACGAGCTGATTGCGCTGCCGCTCCGGCTGGTGGATGGGGATGCCGCGCCGGCGCGGGCGGTGTTAATCAAACGATAGAGGCAACGGCTCGCGGGCTGCTCATCGGCGAAAGTTGATCTTCCTTTGGAGGGTAGGCGACGGCGATGCCGTCGCCCACCCAGGATTCCGCACCTGGCCTGAACGCACCCCAAGCAAGACTTATTGGGCAGATACGTCCGAGCATCCACAAAGACACTCCTAGGCGTGCTCCATGCCCCGTGCGGAGCTGGTCAGCAGCCTCCCCGCTGGCTTTCTTCATCATGAGTTAACCGCTCAGCGGGCTATTCTTAACAATTCTCGGTTAATATTAGCCCCGAATAAGCCTTCACTTATGACCTATCCGTCACCGTCCGCCCACGTGGTCGGCGAAGCGTTGCTTGCGCCGCACGTGCAAAAGCCTCGCCTCGACCGGCTCGCCAACTGGATCTCCAACGCTACCCATCCGCCCATCATCGGCATCTTGAGCGCCATGATCGCCCTGCTCGCCTCCGCCCGACAGGATGCCTGGGGATGGGCGGCGGTGTATTTGGGCCTCGCGATCAGCGTGCCGGTGCTATACGTGGTCTGGCTGTTGTGGCGCGGCAAGATCGCCGACCCGCAATTGCCCGACCGAGAGCAGCGTTTGAAGCCCTACTTTGTGGCGATCGCCTGCGCCGGCGCGGCGACCTGGCTGTTGCACGCCTTTCAGGCCCCGCGATTGCTCCAGCAGGTCGCCCTGGCAAACGCAGTTCAGTCAACCATGCTCTATCTGCTCACCTTGCGCTGGAAGGTGAGCGCACATTGCGCTTCGGCGGGCGGCCTGGCAGTACTGGCAGGACTGACGTTCGGAGCCGGCGGCCTGCCTTTTATGGCGGCTGTGCCGTTGATAGGCTGGGCGCGGGTGCGCTTGAAGCGTCATAACCTGGCGCAGGTGATCGCCGGCGCACTGCTTGGGGTAGGCGTTGCCTGGATTGTGTTACGTTAGGGGAGATTATGCGAATTGCGCTATTTACAGAGACCTTTTTGCCACGGGTTGAGGGTGTGACCAACACGCTATGCCGCGTGCTCGAGCATTTGGCCGTGCGCGGCCACGAGAGCCTGCTCTTTGCGCCGGAAGGAGGGCCGACCCAATACGCCAATACACCGATCATCGGCCTGCGCGGCTGGCGGTTCCCGCTATACCCCGACTTCAAAATCATCCCGCCGCTGCCTTCCATTCGCAAGCCCTTGAGCGCGTTCAACCCCGACGTGGTTCACGTGCTCAATCCTTTGTCGCTGGGGCTGGCGGCGATCCAGCAATCGCGCAGTCTGGGCCTGCCGGTGGTGGCTTCTTATCACACCGATGTGCCTGGCTTCATGCGACGTTGGGGATACCAGTGGCCATCGCAACTGATGGCCTGTTACATGCGCTGGCTGCATAACCGCGCCGATCTGAACCTATGCCCATCGCAAGTGACATTGGAAGCGCTGCGCCGGCAGGGCTATCGCCGGCTCAAAGTGTGGGGCCGCGGGGTGGACACCGTGCTGTTCCATCCATCGAAGCGCTCGGCCGAATGGCGCGCGCGCCTGAGCGGCGGGAATCCCGATCAGCCGCTCTTGCTCTTCGTGGGCCGGCTCTCTTACGAGAAGCGCATCCACTGGTTGCACGCGGTGATCAACGCCCTGCCGGATGTGCGGGTGGCCATCGTCGGTGACGGACCGGCGCGGGCGGGGTTGCAGCGCTTGTTCTTCGATGCGCCGGTGGTGTTCACCGGCACGCTGCATGGCGAAGATTTGGCCGCCGCTTACGCCAGCGCCGACATCTTCGTCTTCCCGGCGGCCAACGAGACGTTGGGCAACGTCGTGCTGGAGGCGATGGCCTCCGGTCTGCCGGTGGTTGCCCCGCGCGCCGGCGGGTTGCTCGACCATGCCGTGCACGGCGAGACCGCGCTGCTCTTCGAGCCGGAGGACCGCAACGCGCTGGTTGCGGCTGTGCAAGCGCTGGTCGAGGATCCAGCCCTGGCGCGCAGGTTGGGCAGCGCCGGACGCGCGCGCGTCGAGCCGCGCACCTGGATGGCGGTGCTGGATGGCCTGCTAGAGGACTATCGCAGCGTTATCGCGGCACGTCGCGCAGAGGCACGCCCATCGCTGGCCTCGCGCCGACTAGCCGATGGCCTCTGAAGCGGCATCCCCCTCGCCCGTCTGGCGGCTGGCAGGCATCGTCTCGATCAGCTTCGGCCTCAACCTGGTCAGCGCAACGCTTGAGCCGGCGCTGCTGGGCCACAAAGTTATTGCCCTATTCCCCGACCGCGCCACGGACGCGGCCGCCTTTGGCGCGATCACCTTCGGCGGCCTGCTCGTCGCGGTCGTCGCTCAACCCCTGATCGGCGCGTGGTCGGACCGGACGCGCTCTCCGCTGGGGCGCAGACTGCCCTTCATGTTGGCCGGGGCGATAGGGCTCGTGCTGGGGCTTGCCCTGATCGCGTCGGCCCGCGACCTCGTCAGCTTAGTGGGCGGATTGATCATCACGCAGCTCAGCCTAAACAGCGTGCTGGCCACCTGGCAGCCGGTGATCGCGGAGGGCGTCGCGCCCTCTCAGCGCGGAATGGCCGCAGGGTTCAAGGCAGGCTTCGACCTGGCCGCGGCGATCGTCGGCCGGTTGGCCGCTGCCGAGCTGGTGAGCCGCGTGCCGGAGTGGGGCGAATTAGCGTTGTATGCCACCATCGCCGTGCCGATTCTCGCAATTGTGTTCACACTGGGCATCACCGTGGCGGCGATAGGCAAGAACACGCTCACTGCCACTGTGGTCAGACCAGCCGAAGGCAGCGTGCGCGAGATGTTCAGCGTGGACCTACGCGCTTATCCGATGTTCGGCTGGTGGTGCGTCAATCGCGTGCTGTTTTGGGCCGGCATGATCGGGGCGAGCGCGTTCTTGCTGTTCGCCGCCCGCGATGTCTTCGGCCTCAGTGAGCCGGAGGCGCAGCGCGTCATCGGCCAGGTCAGCGTCGTGCTGGGGCTTGCGTTGGGGGTTGTGGTGCTGCCGGCCGGCTGGCTGGCCGATCGGCTGGGCCGGCGGCCAATCATGATCGCCGCAGGCGGCATCGCAGCGCTCGGGGCCGGCATGGCCGTGGCCGACTTCAGACTGATCGTGCCGGTGGCGATCCTGATCGGCGTGGGCGCCGGCATCTACCTGAGCAGCAGCCTAGCGCTGATCAACGACATCGTCCCGCAAACGGATACCGCGCGCTACTTAGGCATGGCGAACATCGCCACTGCCGCGGGCAGCGCGCTGGCCAGGCTGGGCGGCGGCGTGACGATCAGCAGCTTCAGCAGCGTGCCTGGGTTGGGCTATCAGGTGCTCTATGCCATCGTCGCGCTGTGCTTTCTGCTCAGCGCGCTGGTGATTGCGGCGGCTCCGCGCGTGGCTGTCCCTGTGCACCAGGCGACCAATATCCCCAGTCCTGGCCGCGCCAGCGCGCAGGCAGGAGATTGAAATACAGCAAAAAGCAGCGCAGCGACGAATGGGCCACCTTGCGCGCCACCCCGCGCTTCAGCCGGCGATGGTCGCGGGCATAGACGATGGCATCCGGCACGAAGCGCGTGCGATAGCCCCGCCGCTGAATGCGCCAGGCGATCTCCGAATCCTCGTTGCAGGTCAACGTGAGGTCGAAGCCCCCTACCGCCTGAAGGACCGAACGGCGAATGATGAGGTTAGAGCCGGTGGCGGCGGGGATACCGAACGCCGCGAACAGGCGCTGGCCACGGGTGAACCAACGGTAATAACCCTGAAAGTGATCGCGCGACAACTTCGGGCCGTAGATCGCGCCGAGCCGGGGGTCGTCCGTGTCGAGCTGCGCCAATCGCTCGAAGTAGTCCGGCGCAAAGGTCACATCCGCATCGGTGAAGAGCAGCCAGGGGGCATGCGCGGCCTCAATGCCGACCTGGCGGGCGACGACCACGTTGCAGGCCCGCTCGATGACAACGGTGCGCTCAGGGCGCGTGCTGCGAATGATGTGCGGCGTCTCATCATCGCTGCTATCCACGACGATCAACGAGACGTCGTCGGGCAGCGAGGCGAGGAAGGCGCGGATGTTGTGCCGCTCGTTGCGCGTGGGCAGGATGATGGCCAGCTCAGATCGTTGCACAGCTAGTCGTCCTCGTCGCTCAGCAGCCAACTGGCCAGCCGGCGTTCTAATACGATGCGCGCTTTGCTGGGCTGTTCCTCGCTTGGCGTAATCGCCAGATGACAGGCCCGCCAGCCCTGACGCCCCCACCGGTTAAGAACGCTGGCCAATTGCTCGTCGAAGCAGTTTGGATCAAGGCTCACCGTCTCGACGCGATACTCAAAGCGCTGCACACTGTAACGTTCCTATACGGACTTTAGGGAAACATTAAGACATGATGAGATAAAGGGCTGAGCGTCAAGCGGGAGCTTGGCTGTCTTAGTGAGTCCGCAGCGTTCGGGTTGATACAAGCTAACGTCCTCCGCTAGGATGACAAAAAAGGAGGCTGTCGGCGACCTTGCTGGTCGAGCGCGAATTAAACTCCACCGCTGCGAATGTGCCAATCCTCGCTTCAGTGTTCTCACGTGAGAGGGCTTGTCTTGAATACATCTTTGCCCTGGGATGCATTCACAAACAAGGGCAACCGCTGGTGGCTGCTAAGTGGTGAAAGTTTGTCTGTAGAGGGTGGGCGACGGCACTGCCGTCGCCCACCCAGAGTGTTCTGCCCCTATCCATGAATGCACCCCTTGCATCGTCGCGCAGTGCTCAGGCGGTACAATCCTCGCTGATGACATACACCCCGCCCTACACCAGCGAGCCGCTTCGCTCTGAAGTCCTGTCTTTCTTAGCCGACCAGCCCAAGCGGTTATTCATCGGCGGCCAATGGGTTGAGGGCGCGGCTGGGCGCGTGTTTGAGAAGGACGACCCGGCGACGGGCATCGTCTTCGCCCGCGTCTGCGAGGGCGACGCAGAAGACGTGCAGCGCGCAGTAGACATCGCGCGCACCATCTTCGATGACCCCCGCCATCCCTGGCGGCGCATGACCCCGCACGACCGCGAGCGCTTGATCCATCGCCTCGCCGATCTCATCGAGGCCGACCGCGAGACCCTCGCCCAGTTGATCACGCTGGAGAACGGCAAGCCACTCACAGCCAGCAAAGGCGAAGTGGAATCGAGCGTGCGCATGTTTCGCTACTACGCCGGCTGGCCCACTAAGATCGAGGGCGATGTCAAGCCGGTCTCCATCCCAGATCGGCTGAACTACACTGTGCGCGAGCCGGTCGGCGTGGTCGGCGCGATCATCCCCTGGAACTTCCCGCTCAGCATGATCGCCTGGAAGCTGGCGCCGGCGCTGGCGACCGGCAACGTGGTGATCCTCAAGCCGGCCGAGCAAACCCCGCTATCAGCGGTGCGCGTCTGCGAGCTGATCCAGCAGGCCGGCTTTCCCGATGGGGTCGTCCAGTTGATCAACGGCTTCGGCGAGACCGCCGGCGCGGCGCTCGTCGCTCACCCAGGCGTGGACAAGATCGCCTTCACCGGCAGCACCGAGGTCGGCAAGGTCATCATGCGCGCTGCCGCCGGCAACCTGAAGCGCCTCTCGCTGGAGCTGGGCGGCAAAAGCCCGCACATCATCTTCGACGACGCCGACCTGCCCAAAGCTGCGCTCACCGCAGCCTACGGCATCTTCAGCAACGCCGGTCAAAGCTGTAACGCCGGCTCGCGCTTGTTCGTGCATCGCAAAGTCTATGACGAAGTGCTGTCCAGGGTTGCCGAGCGCGCAACGAGCATCAAGGTCGGCCCCGGCATGGTGCAGGGCAGCGAGATGGGCCCGCTGATCTCGCGCGAGCAATTCGCGCGCGTGCAACGCTACATCGCCGCCGGTTTAGAGCAAGGGGCGCGCCTGCGGACGGGCGGGGGGCGTCCGCCGGATGTGCCGGCGGACGGCTACTTCATCGCGCCGACGATCTTCGAGGACGTGCACAGCGAGATGAGCATCGTGCGCGAGGAGATCTTCGGGCCGGTCCTGGCGGCCACGCCCTTCGAGACGCTCGAGGAGGTGGCCGCCCGCGCCAACGATACGCCCTACGGCCTGGCTGCCGGTATTTGGACGCGCGACATCGGGCGCGCGCACAAGCTGGCCGCCCTGCTGCGGGCCGGCACGGTATGGATCAACTGCTACAGCCAATTTGACCCCGCGTCGCCCTTCGGCGGCTATAAGCAGAGCGGCTTCGGCCGCGAGATGGGGCACGAGGCGCTGGAGCTATACACCAACGTCAAATCAGTGTGGGTTGGCTTATGACGGAAGTAGCAGCAGCGCACCGCCCTGCCCCAGCGCGCGAATGCGTCTATGTCGTCGGGCATAAAAATCCCGATACCGACGCGGTGAGTTCGGCCATAGGCTACGCTTGGCTGCTGCGCGAACAAGGCAGCGCTGAGGCCATCGCTGCCCGCGCCGGCTCGCTCAACCCGCAGACCCGCTTCGCCCTGGAGACTTTTGGCTTGTCCCCGCCGCTGCTGTTGGAGGACGCAGCACCGCGCTTCGAGTCCATCGTCAACCGCATTGAACCGCTCACGCCGGATACGCCGCTCTCGGCAGCCTGGCAACTCTCGGCCAAGACGCACCGCGCTGCGCCGATCGTCGAGCCAGACGGCACGCCGGTCGGGCTGGTCACCGGCCAGTCGGTCTTCAATTATCTCTCGCAGCACCTGGACATGACCTACGCCGTGTTCGGGAAGCTGATCGCCATCCCGTGCGGCGAAGCATGCGACATGGACGTGCCGCGTTTCGCGCTCACCGACCGCATCAGCGACCATCGCGAGCGGGTCATGCGCACGCAGCGCGACGACTTCTGGGTGGTGGATGGCAACGGCAAATACGTCGGCATCTGCACGCGCGCAGATATGCTGCGCCCGCCGCGCATGAAGCTGGTGCTGGTGGACCACAACGAGCCGGCGCAGGCGGTGAACGGGCTGCTGGAGGCCGACTTGCTGGAGGTGCTCGATCATCACCGCCTGGGCACGATCAACACAACGGTGCCGATCTCCTTTCACGTGGACGCGGTGGGGTCATGTTCAACCCTCGTAGCCGAGCGCTTGCACCTGGCACAGCTCGAGCCGCCGCCGGAGATAGCGGGCATGCTCTTGGCCGGCGTGCTCAGCGATACGCTGATATTCAAGTCGCCGACCACCACCGCGCGCGATCACGCGGCGGCGCGCTGGCTGGCTGAGCGCGCCTTTGGCGCAGAAGCGGAGAGGCAAACCCAGCGCTTCGGCGAGGCGCTGTTGCGCGCCGGCGCCGACGTGAGCAATCGCTCGGCCCAAGACATGGTGCAGGCCGACCTCAAGCTCTTCGAGGCCGGCACGGTGAAGTTCGGCGTGGCGCAGGTGGAGGTGACCAGCTTCAACACCATCCTGCCGCGCATGGACGAGATCCGCGCAGCGCTCAAGGCGCTTCAGGAGCAGCGCGGGCTGGACTTCGTCGCGCTGATGATCACCGACATCGTGGAGAACAACAGCCTGCTGGCCGGCGTGGGCGAGGCGCGCTTCTTCGAGCGCCTGCCCTTCTCGCGCAAGGCCGAAGGGGTGTGGGACATGCCAGGGGTGGTCTCGCGCAAAAAGCAATTGCTGCCCACCCTGCTGGGGCTACTCCAGGGATAGGGCGCTTTAGTTGCTCAGCAACGTCCCCTGGCTCGGCGTAAAGCGCTCGGTCGTCAGGATCACGGCGCTTTGCTCCGCGCCGCCGCGCAGGTCGCTCACCGCGCCTTTGCTGCGCGCCGTGGCTTCCATCGCTCGGCGCCAATCGCGCAGGCGCTCGGCTTCCTCGGCGCTGATCGCATAGCGCTCACGGTGGGTCAGCAAGTGATCAACGAGTAGCTCCAGGGTCAGCCGGCGCAGGTCGTAAGCATCGGCAAACGCCCGCCAGCGCGCGAAGCGCGCAGCTTCGCGCACGAATGCCTGGGCTGCCTGCGTTTGACGCGCCGACGACTTGTAGAGCAGGTTCACGCGCTTGCCGGCGCGGCGGGCGGTGGACCACTCCAGCCCCACCGGCGCTTGGATATCGCTGCCCAAGACGAGGAGATGCACGTCGGCTTGAACAACAGCGTCCAAATTCGCTTCCTGATCCGGCCCGGGGGTCTGCGTAATCGTCCAGCCAAGCGAGGTTGGGATCTCAGTGATCGCCCGCGCCAACACGTCGCGCTCGAAGCGCAGGTCATACGCCGCGGAGATATACAACCTGAGCTTGTCAACCATATATTTAGATTAGCACACGTGGAGCCTGTGGGGTGCATTCACCAATAGGGGCGCGGGCTGCTCGCTCGCCATGCCAGCTTGTCACACTGTTCGCTCACTCAACTGCCATAGGGGTGCGCTCACCAATAGGGGCGTCCGCTTGCGAGTTGATAACTAGCAAAAGTTGTTATGGAGGGTGGGCGACGGCACTGCCGTCGCCCGCCCAGGGTTCTGTACCCAGCCGTGAATGCGCTCCTGCTATGAACGTCCTCATCCTTACCTTTAGAATCGCTGCTGTATGGGTCCAGTGCAGATTCATGCCAACTTGGCCAACGCGGTCATCCTGTTTAACACCATCCTGGGCGTCTGGGGGATGATCAAGTACTTCCGCGGGGAGGGCCTGGACGGCAATTACCTCGGGGCGGTAGCGCTTAGCCCGCTGCTTGGCTTGGCGCAAGTGGTCGTCGGCCTGATACTCGTCAGCTTGGGGCTGGGGGTGATGGTGCGCTTCGTGCATTACCTATACGGCGTGCTGGTGGTGATCAGCGCGCCGGCCGTGTTTGCCTATACGCGCGGACGCGACGATCGCGGCGCGGTGTTGCTCTACGGCGCGACGCTGCTCTTGACAGCCGCCTTCGGCTGGCGCGCGCAAATGACTGGCTACGAGATTAATTTGGGCTTTTAGTTTCAGCCGCGCGTGTGCAGCGCCGTCCCGCCTTCGCCTTCCCAGAGGTCGAGCAACTCCGCCTTGAGCGCAGCGCGCCGCTGCCTGTAGCTCTCGGCGTCTATTTCGCCCAGGGCAAAACTGTCGTCCAGCGCGGCGATCTCGCGCAGCAGTTGTCTGCGCCGCTGGGGGAGGTTGCGCCTGCCGAAGCTGGCCGTCGAAGCGCGGCTGAGGACCAGATAGGCCAAGCCGATCGTCAGGCCGAGCGCGATCAGGCCGGCGCCGACTGCCACGCCATCGCCGCCGGCGGGCGGGCGCGCCAGCGGATTGCCGCGCAACTCGAAGCTGAGCGATTCGCCGGCGAGGATCGGTCGGCTGCTGGCGAATACTGCCACGTTGCCGCTGCTGAGCGGCTGTACCCCTTGGCTGACCAGGCTGCCGGTGACGGTGAACGGTGTGCCCGGCCCCTCCAGCGCCGGCACGATGACATCGGCGTATTGAGCAGGATAGAACACCTTTCGCTCGATCAGCCGACTATCGCGATAAGGCAGCTCATACAGCATCGTCACCTGCGCTGCGCGCTGACCAGGCACCACCGCGTCGGTGTCGTAAACCACGTTGCCTTCGCGGAAGAAGCGCTGGCCAAGCCCGAGTCCGTCGAAGCGCAGGTTCTGTGCCTCTTCGGGCACGCTCAGTTTGAGCGTGCGTCGGCGGCCGTCCGGCCCGTCTTCGCCGATATAAGCGCGATCGCCGGCGTTATCAAACCAGTAAAACTCAGCGATGGTCACCGTGTCCGGCGCGATGTTTTGCACGAAGACGTGCATCTCGCTGATGCTGATCGCGCTTGGGTCGGTGGTGGTCTCAAAGACCGGCAGGAAGTTGCTGATGGTCTGCGAGCCGGTGATCGGGAACTGCACCGGCGGCGCGTAGAAACGCCCACCGCTGTAGTCGAGCTCGGCTTGGTAGAAATAATCTGCGCGCGTCGGCAGATTCGTGAACGTCACGAAGCCATCCTCGTCCAGCATCGCGGTGCGCGAGAGCACTTCGCCGTTGGTGTCATAGGCGCGCAGCGTCACCGGCAGGTTGGCAATTGCGCCGCCGTTAGGCGTGCGGTTGACGGCGCGCAGGGTGATCACGCCATCCCCGGCCAGTTCAGAGGCGCGTATCGCCACCGGGTCGGCGTAGCGATAGCTGAGGGAGCGCACGAAGTCGGCCACTTGAAAGCGCTCTGCCTCGCCCAGCGCAATGCCGGCGTGTGGTGCGCCGCTCAGCATTAGGCTGGCGATCTCCAGCAGGGATCGATCGGCGAGGAAGAAGGGGTCGTTCAACGCTCGGCGCAGCGTCCCCTCGCCCACAACTGTCTCGCCGCGCTCGCCGTGGCAGGCAGCACACTGCGCCTGGTAAATCTGCCGTCCCGATTCGATCTGCTGCGGGGTGGTCGCCAACGCCCAAAGGTAAGCCTGGACATCCCAGCGCTCCTGGGCGTTGAGCGAGCTGCGGAAGGGCGGCATCAGATTCTGGATGCGGCCGTTGGTGATGACGTCGTGCCATTCGCTGGGCCGCACGGCGCGCACACGGGCCGGCGCGACGAGGCTGGGCACCATGCGCCCTTGCGCCTTGATCTGGGCAGCGCTGGGGCCATCTCCCTGGCCGTCAGGCCCATGACACGAGGCGCACTTCTGCTCGTAAATCGCTGAACCGACGAAGACATCCGGCGGGCGGCGCGGCGCGGCCTCACCATCGGCGACCGGCGTCGGCATCGCAGCAGGCGTGAGCAGCACCTCCACCGGCACGGTTGGGTGGCGGGCGAACGAGCAGCCGGCCAGCATGATCGCCACGCCACAGATGCCCGACACGACGCGTTTGCTGACCTTCCACATGATGGATGTCATTCTGCGCCAAAGACAGCTTCGCCCTGCTGGGCGCGCAGTTGGGCGCCGCATTGTGGACAGAAGCGATCACTCGGGCGAACCGGCTGGCCACACTGCGGGCAGGCTATGGGCGACTTGCCGTTGCTGGTCAGCACCGTCCGCAGACGCGCAATTTGCTCCTCGATGGCCTGCTCCGGGTCGAGCACGTTGCCCTGTTCCAGGTCGGCCAGTTCGCGCAGGATCGCCGCGCCGCGCGCCACGCGCGCTTCGCGCAGACGCCTGTAGTCCTCGTCATTTACTTTGCCGGTGCGGTAGTCGAAGTCCAGCTCGCGGATCTCGCGGACGATGGCTTCGCGTTCACGCTCCAGGGACTCGCGCCGGCTGGCCGGTCGCACGGCCGGGCGCTTGCGCCCGAAGAGCGGCCAACTCACGACCAATACAACGAGGATAAAGAGAGCAAGTCCGAAGAGCAACGTCCCAGCCGCCATGCGATTAGTCCTCAATGAGAGCTTCGATCTTCGCGCGCAACTGCGCTTCGGTGAGCGGCGCGACGACCACTTCGCGCACGATGCCGTCGCGGTCTATGAAGAAGGTCTCCGGCACGCCCGTGATCCGGTACGCCTTGGCGATCCGCTGCTGAAGGTCAATGCCGTTGGGATAGGTGACGTCGTATTGCTTTAGATAAGCAAGCGCCGGCGCCTCGGTGTCCAGGTAATCAATCCCCAGCACGACCACGCCGCGATCCTTATAAGCGCGATGGACGTTCTCCAGCGCCTGGGCTTCTTTATGACACTCCACGCACCACGAAGCCCAAAAGTTGATCACCACGACGTTGCCGCGCAAGTCGCTCAGCCGAATCTCCTCGGGCAGCCCAGCGCGGTAGCCAGGGTAAAGTTTGAGCGTGAAATCCGGCGCAGGTGAGCCGGGGGCGGGCCGCGCCCCCTGTTGCATCACCAGATTCAACGCGACGAAGAAGATGCCGGCGATGAGGATGATGCCGGTGGACACGCCAGCGACCAGCAACGACCTACCTTTCACTTGCCCCTCACTCTCCGGCGCGCACTTCGCGCTCCAGCGCGGCGACAAATGGGTCGTGCGCATCAGTCCCGTCCGAGGCGGGCGACGGCGCGCCGCGCTGCGCCGTGCGCCACATCACCAGCCCGGCGATGGCCAGGAAGACCACCGCCGCGCCGACCGGCGCAGCCCACAGCGGCGCGGTGATGCCGCTCTTGGGCGGCTCCTGAAGCACCGTCGGCCCGAAGCGATCTTGGAAGTAGGCCAGCACTTCCTCAGCGCTCTTGCCGGCGTCCAGTTGCGCTTTGATCTCCGCCTTCCATTGCGCGCAGGTCTCTGTAGGACAATCGGCCAGGTTGCGGCCAGCGCACGTGGGACAGTTCAACTGCTTGGCGATGCGATAGGTTGGCTCATCCGGCGCCGGCACTTGGGCCTGCGCCCAGCCGGCGATGAGCCATGTGACCAGCAACAGGCCGATACAGGCACGAATTGCGCTCGTCATCATTTCGCCGCAGCTCCTGCCGGGCGCATCACCGGGGCGAAGGCCGGCGCGCGCTCCGGCACCTTCCAGAACGACACCAAAAAGCCGAGCAACATGACGATCCCACCAACCCAGATCCAGTTGATCAACGGGTTGATATATACCTGAAACGATGCAGTTGCGCCGTTGTTATCCCAGCCGGCTAAGATAACATACACTTCTTCGTTGAACGAGCCGCTGATGGCGGGAATGGTGGCCGTGTGCTGCTGGAGCGGGTAATGATCGCGATAAGGGAAGATAGCATCCAGGACACGGCCATCGCTCGCCGACGAGACCAGCAACATCGCTTGCACAGTTTGGCAGTCGTTGAACTCGCACGGCACAGGGCGGATGCCCCGATAGGTGAAGGTGTAATTCCCCACGGTGAAGCTGTCGTTGAGCTTCACTGCTGGCGTGGTGATGGTGTCATAGCCATAGAAGCCCTTGCCGATCACGCCGATCGCCAATAGCACCACGCCTAGGTGAACGAGATAGCCGCCGTAGCGCCGCTGGTTCTTCTGGGCTAGGCGTATCAAGGCAACGGGCAAGCGCTCGTTCAGGCTGAGCATGCGCGCCCGCACGCCGCGGACGTATTCCATCAGCGTCTGCGCCAGCGTATAGGCACAGAGGCCAAAGAGCAACAGCGGCACGGGCTGCCTGGACCCGCTGAGAAACAGCGCGACCATCACCAGCAGCGCAAATCCAACTGGCGCGAGCATCTGGCGCCCCACCGCAGCATAGCTGGCCTTGCCCCAGGCCAGCAGCGGCGCAACGCCCATCAACAGCACCAGCGCAGCCAATTGTGGGCCGGTAGTCTGGTCGAAGAACGGCGGGCCGACGGTGATCTTTGTCCCGCTGATCGCCTCGCTCAAGATGGGGAAGATGGTGCCGATGAACACGGTGAAAGCCGTGCTCAGAAAGAGCACGTTCTGAACCAGGAAGATGCCTTCCCGCGAGAAGGCCGAATCCAGTTGCCGCTCGCTGCGCAGCACGTCCAGCCGGCTGATCCAGAGGGCAGCGCAGATCAGCAGGATGATCACCAGCGCTGCCATGAACACCGGGCCGATGTCGCTGGCGGCGAAGGCGTGCACGCTGGTCAGCAGCCCGCTACGGATGAACGCCGTCCCGAAGAACATCGAGGCAAAGGTGAGCATGACCAGGAAGACGTTCCAATTCTTGAACATGCCACGTTTCTCCTGGATCATGGCCGAGTGTAGGAACGGCGTGGCGATCAACCAGGTGATGAGCGGCTTATTCTCCGAGGGATCCCAGCCCCAATAGCCGCCCCAGCCGAGCACGTCGTGTGCCCAGCGCGCGCCCAGCAGCAGACCTGCGGTGAGGAAAGCCCAGCCGACCAGCGTCCATCGCCGCGATGAGCGCAGCCAGAGGTCATCGCTGCGGCGCGTGGCCAGCGAGGCGATGCAAAAGGCAAATGGCACGAGCAGGCCGGTGTAGCCGGCGTAAAGCATGGGCGGATGGATGATCATGCCCGGATGACGCAGCAGCGGGTTCAGCCCGCGCCCGTCCTGGGGCGGGAATTCGGAGCGAACGAAGGCATTGGCCAGGAACAGCTCCAGGAAGAGGAAGAACCCCAGCACCAACGCCATGGTCGCTGTGACATACGGCAGGAGCGGCTTGTCGCCGGCTGCCTCCCAGTCCCTCGCCATCGCTGCGGCCACGAAGGCCGACATAATCAAACACCAAAAGAGGATCGATCCCTCTTGTGCGCCCCATAGCGCGGTGATGCGGAAGAAGACCGGCGTAGCCAGGCTGGAGACGTTGGCCACATAGTTCACCCCGAAATCGTGGGTGAGCAGGGCATACCAGAGGCCGAGGCAACCGAGCAGAACCAGCGGGAAGGTGATGAACGCAGCCAGCCGGCCGCTTTGGACGAGCCTGTCATCGTTGCGCTGCGCCCCCAGCAGAGAAACCAGCGCGGCGTAGAGGCAGGCGACGAACGCGAAGATGACTGCGAGATGACCGAGGTCCGTAAGCATTTTTGTTTATCGAAGAATACCAACTAAACCTGAGAAGCCAGGGAAAACCTCGCCAACGTCGAATAGGTTGGGCCGCTCGGATGAAGCTGGCTGCGATAGAGGGTAATTGTGTCAGGCTGGAGGAGCACTCCCGGCGACTCAGCGCGCGGGAGCTGTCCGGCGATGGGCCATGCGCGCAACCGGCCCAGCGTGATATGCCCCTGAAACGGGCGCGTCTCCGGTCGCAGACCGATGTCTAGGGCGCAGGATTCGGCCAGGGCGACCAGCGCGTGTAACGCCGGATGCGCTTCTACCAGGCAGGCGATGATCCGCGGGCGGTGTGGGCTGGGGAAGAGGCGCGGCTCGGAGGCGTGCAAGCGCAGCGCGCCGGCGTCGCGTAGCGCAGCCAGGCCGCTTCGGAAGGCGTTGGCATATCGCGTTGCTTGGGCCGGCGTTACCTCGCCCAGAAAGCGCAAGGTGAGGTGAAGGTGCTGTGGGCTGACCCAGCGCACCTGATCGGCCCAGGGCGCAGCGCGCAAGCGGCGCAGGTGCGCCGTCAAGCGTGCTTGCCCCTCGGCGTCAAGGTCCAGGGCCAAGAACGCGCGCACGGTGGTCATCTGCTGCCCAGTGTATAGCACAGGGTGCGGCAGGAACCTTCGATGGGCGACAGCAACGCCATCGGTCATCCCCTTTCGCCGGTTGGCAGCCTGCGCGCGGTCGCCCCCCGCTGAACGCGCGAGCGCTGCGGTATATCCCGGCCATTGTCCAGGGTTTATCCAGGCTCTGTTCACCCGAAGAATGTCATCCCAGAAACGTGACAAGTGCCGGATTGTCGGCGGGGATTAACTAAGCTTAATCTCAGCTTACCTTGAACGAGATACCGCGCCGTCGGTTTGGCTGGGTCGTATGGCGCGCACAGCGATTGGTGCGCGCCAGGACGAGCGCCGACTACGCAGATCGCCTCTTCTTCGCCCACTTCGCCATCATCATCTTCGGCCTGGTGGCTTTGACCGGCGCCTGGCACGACCATCTGCCGAACCTGGATGTGCTGTTCGGTCTGGGCGCGCTGCTGGCGTTTGTGTGCTCACGGCCATGGTGCATTGCGCGGCTGCTTGCCACGAGCCAGCAATTCATCGAATGGGTGATGAACGCGCTCTCCTATCGCCTGGAGCGCGGCAGAGCCTGCCAGCAACTGCTGTGGTTCATCCGCCGCGCGCATCTCGCTTGCGGCGCGCCGCCATGCTCCGCGCTTCTTTCGCCTCTCAGGATGGGGGTTCAAGCGCCAAGCGATGGCCTTGAAACCCCATCCTTTATTTTTGTTTCTAACCGGAGGTCAAGCCATGTCTCTTCTCAATCGTCCTGCACGTGCTCAAGCCCGATCATCGAAGAATGATCTCGTTCCTCTGCTGGTCATCGCTCGGTTGACGATGCCTAAGCTCGGGGTGGCCTACATGTTCACCCTGTTGTTGAGCGTGTTCAACCGCGTGATGATCAACGAGCTACAGATCGCAGCGGCGGCCATTGGCGGCCTGTATTTCGCCTATCGCATCATGAACGTCTTCCAGGTGATGACCGGCCGCTACACCGACCGGCGGCCGCTGTTCGGCCTGCGCCGCACGCCGATGATGGTGTTTGGCCTGATGTTGGCTGCGCTGTCGTTGGTCCCGCTGCCGTTCTTCGCCCTGAGCTATTCCCAGGGCAACACGTTCGCCTTCGTCCTGATGTTGCTCAGCTTGATGGGCTTTGGCTTTGGCTTCGCGGCCAACGGCGACGCGCACAACACGCTGATCGCCGAACTCACCGAAGGGAAGCGCAACCGCCCGGCGGTGGTGGCCACGGTGTGGCTGTTCATGATCGTCTTCACCGTCATCAGCGGCATCGCCAGCTCGATCATCCTGCAGATCGCTGACACACAGGCCGGCGCCCCGCCCAGTTGCACCACGGCGGAGTGCGCCGCCATCCGCAGCCAAGTGGCGATAGACATGATGCCGAAGTTCTTCCTGGCTGCCCCGCTGGTGTCGCTGATCGGGCTGCTGCCCATTTTGGGCCTGGAGCGCCGGCTGCCGGCCGAGGCGCTGGCGAGCGCCGAACAACGCCCGCCGCTGCGCTTGGGCCAGGCCTATGCGCACATCATCGCCAACCCACAGGCGCGCGTGTTCTTCTTCTTCATCGTCATCGCCATCTTCGCCCTCTTCGTCCAGGACAGCATCTTGGAGCCGTTCGGGGCGGACGTGTTCAAGCTCGCCCCGCGCCAGACGGCCCAGTTCCAGCCGATCATGGGCATGGGCACGATCGTCGCCATGCTGGTGATGGGCATCATGGCCAGCAAGTGGCCGATCCCCAAGCGCCAGATCGCCGACTGGGGATTGATGATCGCGGCGATCAGCTTTGCTTCTCTGTTCCTCGCGGCTACGCTTGACCTGCTGCCGGCGCTCTACATCGGCATTGCGCTCCTCGGCGTGGGGATGGGCGTCTTTAACGTCGGCGCGCTCTCGATGATGATGGACATGACCGTGCCCGGCGAGGCCGGCACGCTGATGGGTGCCTGGGGCATGGCGCAGGCGCTGGCCAATGGCGTCGCCCAGTTCGCCGGCGGCGTCATGCGCGACGTGGGCATCCAGCTCACCGGCAGCCACGTCGCCGCCTATAACTTTGTCTTCCTGGTCGCCATCGTGGCCAGCTTCGTCGCCATGAACTTGATGGCGCGGGTGAACGTGGAGCAGTTCCGCCGGCTCACCCGCGAGCAGATGGTCGTGACGATGGAGGCAGCCTGAGTTCACGCATGGGGGATGGGCGGAGGCGACCCATCCCCCATGCGATGCGAGGAAAGCGCGATGAATTACACCCCTGAGCAACTGGCGCGCCGCAATCAGTCGTTTTGGACGCCGGTCCAAGCCGCCGGCGCGCTCGTCCAGTTTCTGACTTTCCTGGCCAGCCTGATCTTGGTCATGCGCTTCCTGACCACCGGCCAGGGATATGAGATCACCACGGTGGCCAACGTGGCCAAGGTGCTGATGCTGTACTTTATGACCATCACCGGCATGGCCTGGGAGGACGAGGTGTTCGGCCAGTTCTTTATGGCCAAGCCCTTCTTCTGGGAGGACCTGGGCAACCTGTTCTCGCTGGCCGGCAACACCGCGTATCTGGTGGCCCTCTTCGCCGGCGCGGACCCGCGCACGCAGATGCTGGTGATGTGCGTGGCGCTGGCGACGTATGTCGTGAACTTCTTCCAGTTCGCCCTGCGCGGCGCGCGCGCGGCGCGCCAGAAGCGCGCCCAGGCGCTCGCCCCCGCGCCCGTCGGGAGATAACATGCCGAAGCCGATCGTCACGTCGCCTGCGCACCAAAACGGCAAGCTGGCCCCGCCTGCGCCGATGCCCAATTACCCCTTCACGGCCATCGTCGGCCAGGAGGAGATGAAGCTTTGCTTGCTGCTGAACGTGATTGACCCGCGCATCGGCGGCGTGATGATCATGGGGCATCGCGGCACAGGCAAGAGCACCGCCGTGCGCGCGCTGGCCGATGTGCTGCCAAAGATCAGCCGAATCGCCGGCGACCCCTTCAACCGCGAGGTTGTCGAAGAAGGCGACCCGCTCGCTCCACCCCATCGCAAGCACGAGCGCATCCCTGTGCCGGTGGTTGACCTGCCGCTGGGCGCGACCGAGGACCGCGTGTGCGGCACGATAGACATCGAAGCGGCCTTGACCCAGGGCGTCAAGCGCTTTGAGCCGGGCTTGTTGGCCCGCGCCAACCGCGGCTTCCTCTACATTGACGAGGTGAACCTGCTGGACGATCACCTGGTGGATGTGTTGCTCGACGTCGCGGCCAGCGGTTGGAACGTGGTGGAGCGCGAGGGCATCAGCGTGCGCCATCCCGCCCGCTTCGTGCTGGTCGGCTCTGGGAACCCGGAGGAAGGTGAACTGCGCCCGCAGTTGCTTGACCGCTTCGGCCTCCACGCGCGGATCACCACCATCACCGACGTGGCCCAGCGCATGGAGATCGTCCGGCGTCGGCGCGCCTTCGATGCCGACCCGCTGGCCTTCTTGGCGGCCTGGGAACCGCAGCAGCGCGCCTTGCGCCGGCGGATCGTCGCCGCGCAGAAGCGCGTGGCGCATGTGGAGATGCCCGACGACGTGTTGATGTGCGCTGCGAGGCTATGTATGCAGCTCGGCGTGGATGGGCATCGTGGCGAGCTGACCCTGGCGCGGGCGGCGTGCGCGCTGGCTGCCTTTGAAGGGCGCGGGCGGGCCACCTTGGACGACCTCAGGCGCGTCGCCGTGCCGGCGCTGCGCCATCGCCTGCGCCGCGACCCCCTGGAGACCACCGATGCGGGGGAGCGCGTCCTTCAGGCGATGGAGAAGACGCTGGGCGCGGAGGCGAGGAGCAGGTCCTCATGACCCTCTCGTTTGCTGAGATCGTCGGCATGGACGTGGCCAAGCAGGCGCTGCTGCTCTTGGCGGTGAATCCGGCGCTGGGCGGCGTGGCCATCGCCGCGCCGGTCGGCAGCGGCAAGTCCACCCTGGCGCGCGCCTTCGCCGCCCTTCTGCCGGCGGGCACGCCGTTCGTCGAGCTGCCGGTGGGCGCGACCGAGGATAGCGTGCTGGGCGGGCTGGACCTGGAGGCGACGCTGGCGGCTGGCCGGCGCGTGATCGCACGCGGCCTGCTGGCCCGCGCGCACGGGGGCGTGCTCTACGCAGATGGCTTGAACCTGCTCGACGAGCGCGCGATCGCCCATCTGATCGGCGCGCTGTCCGATGGCGTGGTGCGCGTAGAGCGCGACGGGCTGAGCGAAGTACATCCGGCGCGCTTCCTCTTGGTGGGCACCTATGACCCAGTTGAGGGCGAGGTGCGCCGCGGCCTGCTCGACCGAATTGGGTTGATCGTGCCCTTGCTTCCTCAAACGGGCGAGCGGGAGCGGGCCGAGGTCGTCCGGCGCAACCTGGCCCATCCGCCCAACGGCGACGCGGAGGATGAGACGACCATGCTGCGGGCGATGATCGCCGACGCGCGCGAACACCTGCCCACCGTCCATATCGCGGAAGAACAGATGCAAGCCCTGGTCCAGACCGCGCTCAGCCTGGGCGTGGAGGGCAACCGCGCCGACGTCTTCGCCGTCCAGGCGGCGCTGGCCAAGGCAGCCCTGGATGGACGCGAGGCGGTGGACGATGATGACCTGAAGCTGGCCGTTCGGCTGGTGCTCTTGCCGCGCGCGACGCGCGTGCCGGCCCAGGAGGCGCCGGAGCGGCGCGAGCGGGAAACCACGCCTCACGCGCAGGGCGACCAGCCAGGCGATCCGAATGCCCCGGCCCACGCGCAGGCCACGCTGGAGGAGCTGCTGCTCGAAGCGGCTGTGGTGGACTTGCCGGCGGGCCTGCTCGACCTGCCTTTTGCCGGCAAGCGGCGCGGCCCTGGCGGCAGCCGCGGCGCAGCGCTCAGCAGCCGGCGCGGACGATTCGTGCGCGCAGTCGCCGGCGATCCGCGCGGTCAGCGCATCGCGCTCCTGCCCACCTTGATCGCGGCAGCCCCCTGGCAAAAAGTCAGACGGGCCGAGCGCAACGTGGGCGCTTGCTTGGACGTCCGGCGCGAGGATATCCGCGTCAAGCGCTTCCGCGACAAAGCGGGGACGCTCTACATCTTCGTCGTGGACGCCAGCGGCTCGATGGCGATCAACCGCATGCGCGAGGCGAAGGGGGCAGTTGTGCGCTTGCTACAAGACGCCTACGTACATCGCGATCAGGTGGGCCTGATCGCATTTCGCGGTCAGCAGGCGCAGGTGTTGCTTGAGCCATCGCAGAGCGTGGAGCGGGCCAAGCGGGCGTTGGACGTGCTGCCCACCGGCGGCGGCACGCCGCTGGCCTCGGCGCTGTTGGCTGCTTGGCGCATGGCGCAGCAAGCCCGTGCGCGCGGCATCGCGCAGGTCACGCTGGTTTTGATGACCGATGGCCGGGGCAACGTCCCGTTGCGTGCCGCACCCGCTGCGCCGCCGTCGCGGGCGGAAATCCAGGCCGAGCTTCAACAGATCGCAACGTGCATTCGCGCGGAGGGCATCCAGGCGGTGGTGATAGATACCCAAGTGAACTACCTTTCGCAGGGCGAAGCCGCGCGGCTGGCTGCCTGGCTGGGCGGTCGTTACGTCTATCTGCCGAATGCCAAAGCCGCGCAGATCGCCATGACCGTGGCGCCACGTTAGCAGGAGGGATGTTGAAATGAGCGAGAAGCCCAACATCGTCGCCATCGTTGGCTTAGAGCACTTTAACAAGCGCGTCTGGGACGAGGTGAAAGCCGACTTGTCGCCCGTAGCGCATCTGGCTCAGTTCACCGAGATGGCGCTGGAATCGCGCTCGCCGGAGGCCGCCCAGGCCATTCGCGAAGCGGATTGCCTGTTCGTCAGCATGATCAACTTCAAGGATCAGGCCGACTGGCTGCGCGAGCAGGTTCAGCGCTCGAAGGCGCGCGTCGTCTTCGCCTACGAATCCATGCCGGAGGTGATGGCGCTCACGCGGGTGGGCGACTACGTGGTGGCCGACCGACCGGGGCGCAAGGCCGGCATGCCGGAGCCGGTGAAGAAGATCGCGCGCATGCTGGTGCATGGGCGCGACGAAGACACGCTCTACGGCTACACCAAGCTGATGAAGCTGATGCAGACCATGATGCGCTTTATGCCGGCCAAGGCGCGCGACTTTAAGAACTGGATGCAGGTGAACATCTACTGGAACCAGCCGCTGGCCCAGAACATCGCCAGCATGTTCAAGTTCATCCTGCGCGAATACTTCAACCAACCGCTGGACGTGCCGCCGGTCATCGAAGTGCCGATGATGGGGCTATACCACCCCGCCGCCGAGGGGTTCTTCAAGGACATCCGGGCCTACCAGGACTGGCAGAAGAAGCGCAGCTACCACCGCCGGGCCGGCGCAGCAGGCGCTGCGCGCAACGGGCATGCCCCACGCGCGAGCTATCGCGTCGCCCTGCTGTTCTTCCGCAAGCACCTGATGCAGGAGCGCGGGTATATAGACGACGTGATCACAGCGCTGGAGGCCGCCGGCATGGACGTGCTGCCGATCTTCGTCACCGGCGTGGAGGGGCATGTGGTGGTCCGCGATTGGTTGACCAAAGCGCAGATAGACGCGCTGGTGAGCCTGATCGGCTTTGCGCTGGTGGGCGGGCCGGCCGGCTCGACCTCACCCGGCGTCCACCGCGACGCGGCGATCGCGATCCTCGCGCAGATTGACGCGCCATACATCGTCGCGCAACCGCTCTACGTCCAGGACTTCACCTCCTGGCACAAGATGGGCGTCGGGCCGATGCAGGCTGCTGCCACCTATGCGTTGCCGGAGATGGACGGGGCGATTGACCCGGTCATCCTGGGCGCGATCAACCACGGGCGCTTCCAAACGGTTCCTGACCGTTTACAACGGCTGACGACGCTGGTCGGACGCTGGGCGGCGTTGCGCCACACCCCGAACCGCGAGAAGCGGATCGCCTTCGTCGTGTATGACTACCCGCCGGGGCTGGGCAAAAAGGCGACCGCGGCGCTGCTGGACGTGCCGCGCTCGCTGTTGAACATCCTGCGCCGGCTGAAGGCCGAGGGCTACGACGTCGGCGAGCTTCCACCGACCCCTGAGGCGCTGCTCCAGATGCTGGACGCTGCCACCACGCCACATGCGGACGGGCTATGTGTAGGATGGGAGGCGTTTAAGGCGTGGACGACGCCGCGCGAGCGGGAGCGCGTCGAGGCGCGCTGGGGGCCGTGGCCGGGCGAGATCGCTCCGATGGGGCATGACGCTGTGTTCATCGGCGGCCTGCGCTTGGGCAATATCTACATAGGGGTCCAGCCCCGCCTGGGCGTCGCCGGCGACCCGATGCGCCTGCTCTTCGACAAGGAGAACACGCCACACCATCAGTATCTGGCCTTCTACCGCTGGATCAGCCGTGGGTTCGGCGCGCATGCGCTGGTCCACGTCGGCATGCACGGCTCGGCGGAATGGATGCCCGGCTTACAACTGGGCCTGACCCGCAGTTGCTGGCCGGATGCGCTGCTGGGCGAATTGCCTCAGCTCTACCTCTATCCGATGAATAACCCCAGCGAGGCCAACATCGCCAAACGGCGCGGATACGCGGTCATCGTCTCGCACGCCGTGCCGCCCATGACCCGCGCCGGCCTGTACAAAGAACTGGCCGCGCTCAAAGAAATGCTCCAGGACTACCGCGAGCGCCGCATGGCGCAGCGCAGCGAACCGGACGACGCGGCGCTAGAGGACGCGGTGATGCACAAGGTCGCCCTGGCCAACCTGGACGCCGATTGCCCGCGTTGGGCGGGCGAAGCGTTCGCCGACTACGCGGAGCGGCTATACGCTTACTTGCGGGAGCTGGAGCAGCGCCTGATCACAGCGGCGCTCCATGTGTTTGGGGAAGCACCGCCGGTGGAATCCCAGGTGGTCACGGTGACCGAGGCGCTGAAAGCGCGCGGCGCCGGGCCGCAACAGCCGGCGCTGTGCGACGTGATGGCGCGTGAGCTGTTCGGCCCGATGGCTTCGTATGCTGAGCTGGCGGCACGGGCGCGGCGCGGTGAGCCGGATGCGCTGCGCGCCCGTGAGCGGGTGGACGACGCCTGCCGCCAGTTCGTCGAGCGCGCGGTCTTCCAGGGCGATTCGCCGGCGGCGGCGTTGCACTGCGCCACAAACAACGGCCTGGCGATCGCGTCCGAAGACGCCCTTGCGCTGGGCGAGATGACGCAGCTTGGCCGGCAGATGGCGCGCGCGCTGAGCGACAACCGCCCCGAGCTGGATGCTGTGGTTCGCGGCTTGAGCGGTCGCTACATCCCGCCCGCGCCGGGCGGCGACCTGATCCGCGATGGGTTGAACGTCTTGCCGACCGGCCGCAACATCCATGCGATTGACCCCTGGCGCATCCCCAGCGCGCTGGCCTATGCGCGCGGCGCGCAGATCGCCGACGCGCTGTTGGCGAAGCACCTGGCCGAGCACGACGGCCAATATCCGGAGACCATCGCGCAGGTGTTGTGGGGCTTGGACACGATCAAGACCAAAGGCGAATCGGTCGCGATCGTGCTGCGGCTGATCGGCGCACGGCCGCACTACGACGGGCAGGGCAAGATCAGCCACTACGCCTTGATCCCGCTCGAGGAGCTGGGCCGACCGCGGATTGACGTGTTGATGAACCTCAGCCCGATCTTCCGCGACACCTTCGAGCACACCATGGATCACCTCGATCGGTTGGTGAAGGACGCTGCCCGCGCCGATGAGCCGCCGGAGATGAACTTCATCAAGAAGCACGTCCAGGAGGCGATGCGCGAAGGCATGACGTTTGAGCAGGCGACCGCTCGCCTCTTCACCCAGCAACCCGGCCAATACGGCACGTATGTAGATGACATGGTGGAAGACTCGGCCTGGCAGACCCAGGATGACCTGGCTCAGTTGTTCATCCGGCGCAACGCCTACGCCTACGGCGGAGGGCGGGCCGGCCAGCCGGCGCCGGAGGTGCTGACGCGCCTGCTGCGCACCGTCGGCCGGGTCGCGCACGAGGTGGATTCTGTCGAGTTCGGCGTGGCCGACATTGACCACTACTTCTCGTCGTCCGGTGCGCTGCATCTGGCCGCGCGCAAATACAGCGGCCAGCCGGTGAAGCTGAATTACATCGAGAGCTACACCGCCGAGGCGCGCATTGATGACCTGGAGCGCGTGTTGCGCGCCGAATACCGCACCAAGCTCTTGAACCCGCGCTGGTACGAGGGCATGTTGAAGCACGGCTACAGCGGCGCGACCGAGATCAGCAACCGCTTCACTTACATGCTGGGCTGGGATGCGGTGAGCGATAGCGTGGATGACTGGATCTACACCGAGGCCGCCAAGACCTATGCCCTGGATCCGCAGATGCGCGAACGCCTGACCAAAGCGAATCCACAGGCCATGCGCAACATCGCCGGCCGTTTGCTGGAAGCCAACGGCCGTGGCCTGTGGCGCGCCGACGACGAGACCATCGCGCAGCTCAAGGAGATATACGCTGACCTGGAAGATCGCCTGGAAGGAGTTGTCGGATGAACGTGACTACACAGAAGGCACAACAGCGCCCCCCGCTTGCGCGGATCGCCCGTGCGACGCTGCTCGCCGCTGCCGGCGGGGTCATCGGCAACACGCTTTTGTGGCTGATGACCAGCCCGCTGGGCCGGCTGCAAGTGGGGTTGGCCGAGGTGGTCGTATTCAGCTTGCTGGGCGGCCTGGCCGGTGGCGTCCTCTACGCGCTCCTCTCGCGCCTGTTGCCGAGTCCCAATCGGGTGTTCGTCGCCCTCTGCATCGCCGTGCTGATCCTCTACGCTTTTGGCCCGATCTGGGCGGCGCAGACGCCCTACCGCGAGGGCGCGGAGCCGTTCAACCTGCTCACCGTGCTGGTCACCGAGGTGATGCACCTGATCAGCGGTGGGTTCGTCATCGGCGTCTTGACGCGACTGACGGGGGAGCGCAATGGAAGCTAAAGCCATCGTCATGCCGGCCGCCGGCCAGATCGAGATTCGGCGCGTCGCGCTCAAGCCGCTCGGCCCCGATGACGTGTTGATCCGCACAGCGCTCACCAGCATCAGCGCCGGCACGGAGCGCATGTTGTTCAAGGGCATCATGCCCCATCCCATGCTCCAGTTCCCCGTGGTGCCTGGGTATGAGACCGTCGGAGTCGTCGTCGAGACGGGGGCAAACGCGCGCGAATGGCTGGGCAAGCGCGTATACGTGGGCGGCAACTACGGCTTTGTCGGGGTGAATCCGGCCTTCGGCGGCCAGAGCGCGCTGATCGTCGCGCCGGCCTCACACCTCACCGACGTGCAGTCGCTGAGCGATGAACAGGCGGTGCTGCTGGCGTTGGCCGCCACGGCGCTACATGGTGTGGAGATAGCCGGCTGTCGGCTGGGCGAAAAATCATGCACAACCCGCCAAATCTTGATCCTAGGCCAGGGCATCGTCGGCCAGTTGGCTGCCCGTTTCGCTAAGGCGTGCGGCGCGACGGTGCATGTGACGGACAAAGCAGCGGCGCGTCTGCGCTATGCCGTGGCCGATGCGATCCTCCCTGCGGACCCACCGCTGCCTGGCCCGCCCAGCCCGGGCGCGTATGACGTGCTGATAGACGCGACCGGCAAGATGGACGCCATCGCGCCGCGCCTGATGAGCGTCAAGCAGGGCGGGCGCGTCGTGCTGTTGGGCTATTACGAGCGGATTGACCTGCCCTATATGCCGGCCTTCCTGCGCGAATTGACCTTCGCCGTCAGCAAAGAGTGGGCGCCTGGCGATTTGGCGCGCGCCCGCGACGCCATCGCCAGCGGCATAGTGGACGTGTCTAACTTGATCACACATCGCCTGCCGGCGGATGAAGCCCCGCGCGCGTTTGAGATGGCGTTCAACGATCCAGAGTGCTTGAAGATGGTTTTGGTTTGGGAGGAGGAAGTCCAATGACCCCACGCATGATCGCAATCTACGGCAAAGGCGGGATCGGCAAGAGTTTCTTCACGGCCAATCTGAGCGCGAAGATGGCCCTGAAGGGGCTGCGTGTGCTACAGCTTGGCTGCGACCCCAAGCACGATAGCTGTAATGCCCTGTTCGGTGGGCGCAGCCTGCCGACGATCACCGATCAATGGCGCCTGTTCAAGGACGCTGGGCGCGAGAAGGAGCTTGACCTCCCACACATGATCTTCAAGGCTGATCTCGGCCGCGGCGCGTACGTATTCGGCGCCGAACTGGGCGGGCCGGAGGTCGGGCGCGGGTGCGGCGGGCGCGGCATCTCGTTCGGCTTCAGCCTGCTGGAGGAGCGCGGCATGGCGAACTGGGCGCTGGACTACATCGTGATGGACTTTCTGGGCGATGTGGTGTGCGGCGGCTTCGCCACCCCGATCGCCAAGAGCTTGGCTGAGGAGATCATCATCGTGGCCAGCCACGACCGCATGAGCTTATACGCAGCGAACAACATCGCCCGCGCCGTCAACTACTTCCAATCCATCGGCGGCAGCGCGCGCCTGATCGGCATGGTGCTCAATCGAGACGACGGCAGCGGGGTGGCCGAGCGCTTCGCGGCGCGGGTCGGGCTGCCGATCCTGGCCAAGATTCCGTATAACCCAGCAGCGCGCACGCTTAGCGACCGCTGCCAACTGCTCTTCGAGCTGCCGGAGATGGACGCGATCTTCGATGCCCTGGTGAACAAGCTACACAGCCGGCAATACACCATCCCAGAGACAATCACGCCGCTGGAATACGATGAGTTTCTGGCCGTGTTCGGCGCCAGCGAACCATCTGACCCGCCCCAGGGCGCAACGCTGGACGACCTGATGGGACGCGATGGCCAAGCCAGCGCCGGCATTGACCTCAACAGCCCGGACTACAGCGCCGAGAGCAAGCGGCTCGTGCGCCGCATCATGCAGGAGATGGGGCTGAAGGTCACCCGCTTGATCGAAGAGCCGGAGCGCGGCGTGGTGGTGACGACCGAGGCCGGCTGGCAAGCCGTCTTCGGCAACCCGGCTGAGGAGATGGACGCCAAGATCGCGATCCTGGCTGCGCTCAGGCACAGCGGTGAGAAGTTCCGCCTGGCCGATCTGCGCTTCACCGCTGCGCCGTTCTATGAGTGAAGTTCGCTGACACGCTGGAGGCCCCCGATGAATGCTTATCCCGATTTCCCGTTGTCAATGGCGTTACAGAATTACATGCCGGTCATCCTCTCCGGCATCGGCTTGTTCTTGGTCGCGCGCATGGTCAGCGCTGCCCATGCCGCTGCTGGCCGCCTGGCGCTGGCCGGCGCAGCGTTGATCGTGGTGGCGGGGACGCTCAAGGCGAGCTGGAAGCTGGTCATGGCCCTGTCCCGCTCGGACTTCCCGCTGCTCAGCCAGTCGCTCTTTCCGCTGATCGCCCCTGGGTTCACGCTGATGGCCTGGGCGCTCTTCTGGAGCCAGCGCCATGCCAACCGCCCGCTCGTCTGGTGGCCACCGGCTTTGGTGAGCGCCGTCGCGCTGTTGGGGGCGCTCGCGCTGGGCATCACGCGAGCTGACCGCGCCTGGGTGTTCGTCCTGATCGGCCTCTCGACGGCTGCCAACGTGAGCCTGGCGGGGTTGCTTATCCGCGGCGCGCTCCAGCGCGGCAGTTATGTGGCCGCCGGCCTGTTTGCGCTCAACCTGCTGATCACGTTCGCGCTCAGCGGCATCGCGGGCATGCCCAACAAGCCGCTGGAGATTCACTGGACCGAGCAGATCATCAGCACGATCTCGAACGCGGGTTTCGCCTGGGCAGCCTGGACGATGGTTCGCGCTGAACCCAAGTTGCGACCGCTGACCGCCCAATCACTTCATCATCAAGCGCCATGAGTCCAATCACCGTTCCTGAAGGCAACTTAATTACGCCAAGCCTGATCGAGACGCGAGGGAACGCCTCCGCTTCGCTCCCGACCGGGCATAGCGTGTCGCCCGACCACAACCTGACGCCGCAGACGATGTGCCCGGCCTTCGGCAGCCTGCGCGTGCTCACCCGGATTGACGGCGTGCAGACCGCGATGGTCACCGACACGGGCTGTTTATACGGCCTGACCTTCGTGACGCATTTCTACGCCTCGCGCAAGAGCATCGCCGCGCCGGCCTTCGGCACGCGGGAGTTGGTGGCCGGCAACGTCGCCGAAGCTGCGATCGCTGCGTGCACCGAGGCCAGCCGGATGCCGGGCACGAAGCTCGTCGCGGCCATCTCGCTCTGCGTGGCCGAGACCGCCGGCCTGACCGAGGAAATGTTGCCCCCGCAGATCAACGGGGTGGACGTGATCCTGGTGCGCGTGCCGGCCTACGCCATTCATTCGCATCCTGAGGCCAAGGACGTGGCGATCAACGCCATCCTCAAGCGTTACGCGCCGCCCAGGACGGAACTGACTGCCGACGGCGTGGAGAAGCCGCTGACCTACGACGGGGGCAATCAGGACGAGGAGGAGATGCGGCGCAAGGTGATCATGCTGGGCGAGGTCTTCCCTGCTGATCCTATCTCAGTAGATGCTGTGCTCAAGCGGCTGGGGAGCGGCCTGATAGCGACGCTGCCCTCGCGCAATCTGGATGACTATAAGCTTGCTCGGCGCGTGGGCGCGATCGCCGCCGTCCACCCGTTCTACGGCGGCAGCGTGGCGACGCTGCGCGCAGCCGGCGTGCCCATCATCAGCGGCGCGCCGGTTGGCCCAGAGGCCACTTACAACTGGATCAAGGCCATCGGCGCAGCGCTCAAGCTCGACCCAGCGCTGACCGAACACGTGGCCGCCGAGGAGCGCGAGAAATGCCAGGCCGTCATCGGCCAAGTGCCGCTGAAGGGCCGCATCTTGGTATGCGGTTACGAGGGCAACGAGCTGCTGTATGCCCGCCTCCTGGTCGAGGCCGGCGCGGAGGTGCCCTATATCAGCACCAGCATTCAGAAATCCCTATACACGGCCGCTGACGAGGCATGGCTAAGGGCGCGCGGGACGCGCGAGATCGTCTACCAAAAGACGCTGGAGCAGGACGTACGCGCGCTCGATGCCTACAAGCCCGATCTGGTGCTCGGCACCACGCCGCTGAGCGCGGAGGCCAAAGCGCGCGGCATTCCGGCCATGTACTACACCAACATGCTCAGCGTGCGGCCGATGTTCCTGAGCGCGGGCCTGGCCGGCACCATTCAGCTCATCCGCGATGCGCTCGAACGCGCGCCGCGCTACGCCTGGATGCGCGAATTTTTTGAAGGGCCGACGCCGGC
>Ga0197142_1000261_pt1 | contig 48500 bp, 52 predicted proteins | sample GBS60_MetaG_FD_148614 | JGI IMG/M metagenome (GOLD analysis project Ga0197142, IMG submission 148614) | Sediment microbial communities from Great Boiling Springs, Gerlach, Nevada, United States - GBS 60_MetaG | ecosystem: Environmental > Aquatic > Thermal springs > Hot (42-90C) > Sediment... | reverse complement strand
AGGTCGGCCACTGATCCTTCAAGGGGGAGTTGACCTCCCCTCCTTACCTTTTTAAAATGGAAAATGAAAAAATGAAAAGGTATCTAACATCTTGTAGTCTTTTTTTTGTTTTGTTTATGCTTCTCTTTTTTGTTGGCGGTTCTGCTTCTGGCCAGGACAGGATAAAAGAATATGATTCCTCCACAGAAGAGGAGACCCTCAAAGCTTCAGGTCATGAATTCAATGAAAAAGGAGTAACCGGTATGGATCATAAATCAAGATCAATAAGTGACGAGCGCTATCATCCCTATCCTGAAAATTTCATGATTCCAAAAGGGGTTTGTGAAAAGAGTGAACCTGTAATGGTTATTACAAAATAATTTTAAGAGAACCTGAAACTATTCTGTGACAAAAGTTACTGCTTACATAAAATGGATTTCAATAGAATAATCTCAAAGGGATGAAAAAAGAACTTAGAAAGATTATCCTCTGTTTTGACAACAGTGACCCATCCGTGATAGCTACGGAGGCTACGATTAATATTGCCCTTCAGTTCAACTCAGAGGTTGTGGGTGTTCATGGCTACAATGCAACGATGCATGAAGCCGCCTTCAGGATAATGGAACCGACCCTTCCCGAGAGATATCAGAAAGAGGAGATCCTTCAAAAGCAGAGGGAGGTTCATAATAGGCTCATAAACATTGGAATGGAGAAGATATCCCTCTCATATCTTAAACCCCTGAGGGATAGATTCGATATGGCAAATATCCCGTTCAGAGAAAGGGTTAAAGAGGGTAAGAATTTTATAGCTGTAAGAGAGATTATAGAAGAAGAAAGAGGAGACCTTGTTGTCATGGGTTCCCATGGCTTTAATAGTAATAGCAACGGTTTTATAGGCAGTGTCTGTCTCAGAGTAGTAAGGTCAGTGGATACAAACTTTCTTATTGTAAAGGATAGAGTGAATTTTGATTCTCCAAGATATCTTGTCTGCCTCGATGGAAGTTCTTCAGCCATAGGAGCCCTGAGGGTTGCAAGCCTCTTTGCCGAGAGGTTCAATGGAGAATTGCACCTCCTTTATGTCTTTGACTCAATGCTTCATAAAGAGCTATTTAGCAGACTCAAGGAATCAGTGATTAATAAAGAGGGTTTCTCTTTTAATTCAAAGGAGCAGGAAAGGATCCATGATGAATTCATAGATAAGGGACTCCAGAGGGTTGGACATTTGATCCTTGAGAGGGCAGAGAGAGAGGTCTTTCAAAAGACCCCAGCCCATGGTCTGGCAGTTGCTGATGGATGGGGATTGGCTGAAGAAAGGAGGACCAGGATTGTAAGGAAGGTCATGGAAGGCCCTATTTATAAAACAATCTGTGATTATGCCTCTGATATTAATGCAGACCTCCTATTCCTTGGCAGGACAGGAAGGCATTATGTAGAGGGTATAGATATTGGCTCTGTTACAGAGAATGTCCTGAGGTTTTCACCTTCAAGTGTCTTTATATCAAGGTCAGAGGGATTCAGGGGATGGGAGTTATGACAGAATTTAAGCCCTATATAGTCTCCTGGAATCTTACAAAGAGGTGCAACCTCTCCTGTCCCCATTGTTATATTGACTCTGTGGCAAGGCTCGAAACTCCTCAGTCAGAACTTTCCACTGATGAGGCAAGACTCGTGATAGATGAACTCTCCTATATTAATGATAGATTAATGCTTGTCCTGAGTGGTGGTGAACCCCTCTTGAGAAGGGATATATACGAGATAATAGAGTATGCCTCTCAGGGTGGATTTATCCCTGTCCTCGGTACAAATGGTGTCCTTTTAACCAGGGAGAATGTGAGAATTCTTAAAGATGCAGGCCTGAGAGGTATTGGTGTGAGCATTGATTCAATGGACCCTCAAGAACATGACATCTTCAGAGGACTTAAAGGTGCCTGGGAACTCTCTGTGAGTGGATTGAGATATGCAAAAGAGGCAGGCATAGAGACACAGATAGATGTTACCCTTACAGATAGGAACTGGCAGGAGATTGAACGCTTCATTGAATTCGGGGTCCGTCTTGGTGTAAAGGCAATAAACTTCTTCTTTCTTGTATGCACAGGAAGGGCAATGAAGACAGATATATCTACAGATAATTATGAGCTTTGCCTTCAGCATCTTACCAGAAAGGTTTTCAGCGAGAAGAGGCTTATGGTAAGGGCAAGGTGTGCTCCTCATATATACAGGGTTCTTTATGAAGAAGGATATTCCCTTCCACCAGGCACAAGGGGATGTCTCGCAGGAAGGTCTTATATGAGGATAGACCCTGAGGGTAATGTTACACCATGCCCTTATATGTCCGTTATAGTGGGAAATATCAGGGAGTCATCATTATCAGAACTCTGGGAAGGTTCTCCTATTTTCAAGACCATGAGGGAGGGAAGATACAAAGGAAGGTGCGGCCTCTGTGAATATACAGAGATATGTGGTGGCTGCAGGGCAAGGGCAATGATAGAGAAGGAGGATATAATGGAGGAGGATAGCCTCTGCAAATACATCCCTTCAGGAAGAGAAAAGGTCTTTATTGAACAAAAGGTCCCCTCGGACCTTCAATGGGATGAAGAGGCAAAGGAGAGGATAAAGAATGTCCCTTCCTTTATGCAGGGAATGATAGTGAGGCTTATAGAGGCAAAGGCTAAGGAGAAGGGAGTCTCGAAGATAACCTCTGAGTTTATAGATGAACTCAAAAGACTGGGATATCCTCATGGATATAAAAAGAATCACCTTTGAGGAGGAAGAAAATGAAAGGATTGATTAAGAAGCAACTATCACTCTTTACCGGTATAATCATTGCCATTATTGGCCTTTATATTGGCGCACGGGCAGGCTTTGATTATGGGGAATTCCCCTTGATAGGTTCAAGGAATGCTGTCTGGATCCTTGCCCAAACAATGCTTCTCTTTGCTGCCTTTATCCTTGCAGTGCCTGTCTTTGTTCTTATTATAGAGATAGCAGGACATATCAGAAAGGACGAAAGGCTTGACAGACTCGCCAGGGACTTTGCTCGGCTCCTTCCCCTCTCTTATTCAATAACAGCGATTCTTGGAGGTCTCTTCACCCTTGCCAGTTATGCCCTTTTCCCAAAGTTTATGAACTATATGACCCAAAATTTTAAGACCACATATATATGGTTTGCGATCCTTATTATTGCTGAGACAACGGCTCTATATTTCTACTGGACCACCTGGGATAAATTACAGGGGGCAAGAAAGACCCAGCATATAGCCTTAGGGGTCCTCCTAAATATCCTTGGCACCATTGTTATGATGGTTGGCAATGTCTGGGGCTCCTTTCATCTCAGTCCTCAGGGTGTTGATGCTGCTGGAAAGGTCATAAGTCTCAAGGATGCTATCTTTAACCTCACATTCATACCTATAAATATCCACAGATTTATAGCAAATGTCACTTTTGGTGGTTTTATCTGTGCTGCCTATGCTGCCTATAAGTTTCTTCAGGCAGAGACACCAGAGGAGCGAGCCCATTATGACTGGATGGGCTATACAGGGACATTCATAGGTGTTGTAACCATGATCCTTCTTCCCTTTGCAGGTTATTACTTTGGCATGGAGATATACAGGTTCAATGCCCAGATGGGTATAACCTTTATGGGTGGTGCCCTTTCAAAGATATGGCTTCTTCAGGCAATAGTAATAGCTGTTATCTGGCTCAGTGTCTGTTATTACCTCTGGATAGGCCTTAGAAGAATACCTGGTGCGGAGAAATACAAGAGGTTTGTGCCTTATCTTAGCTGGGGACTTGTTATAACCTTTGCTGTATGGGCAGTTCCAAGGGCCTGGGTTGCCTCCCTTGAGGACATAGCAGGAGGAACCCACTGGATCTATGGAACCCTCGGGATCATGGCACCAAAGATAGCTGCTGTCAATATCGCCATACTGGGTGTTATTCTCACATTTCTCCTTAACAGGAGGGCAGGAAGGATAATCCCTGAGGGAAGAAAGGGTTTCATATACCTTGAGTGGCTCGTTATCCTTCTGATTATTGCTGTTAACCTTATTGTTCTTTATTACAGTTACAAGGTTCCTTCTTCAACAAGGATAAAGCTATCCATATATACATTTCTCTTCATGGTTCCTGCAGTGGGATTTCTGTATCTCTTTGATGGTCTTCTTCTTAAAGGTGCCCAAAGGATAGGTGAGATAAGGTGGGGAGAGATGCCCCCGAGGTCTCAGTATGCCCTGATTATTGCAGCTGTCTCCAATGTATGGGCAATGGCACTCCTTGGTTATGGTCGTGCAGCAGCGAGGCTTAACTGGCATATATATGGAGTGCTTGAGGATACCTCAAGATATGCGGGACTTCCACCTATGGGACAGGCAACACTCGTAATCTCGGGTGTTACCATACTATTTCTTGTCCTTATAGGCCTTGTCTTTAAGTTTACAGGTGTTGAAGGAGGTAAGAGATGAGGGCAGGGATAAGACTCATTATAGTTGCATTAATTGTAACAGGCTTTTATGCCTGGTTTGGAAATTCTATACCCCAGTCAGCCTGGGAGGCTCCAAAGAAAAAAGTTCTTACGCCTGATATGACACCGAGACAGCTTGCTGAAGAGGGTAAAGAGATATTTAGAAAGGCAGGTTGTGGTGTCTGTCATAGTGTAACAGGTGAGAAGCTCCGTGGCCCTGACCTATCAAGGATTGGTGCTGAGATGGATGCAGAGACGATGGCAGCTATTCTTTATAGTGGCACACAGGTTATGCCGCCGGCAAATAAACCGCCTGCGAATCTTAATGACGAGGAGATAACAGCCGTTATTGCCTATCTCCAGAGCCTCGGTGGAAGACCGAAGGTCAGAATCGGAGACATAAAGAATCCCTTTGAGGAGGTAAAGAGATGAGGATACCTTCAGCAATTGTTAGTATTTTAATCATAATAGTTGCCTATATCTTTATGAGGTTTATAATTCAGCCGCCTCTGCCATCAAATCTCACAAACTTCTTCATGATGTTCATAATAGCAGGAATTATCATCTATATAACACTTGAAGACGAAAGGATAGAAGAGTTCCTTGATTTCATCTCACTCAGGTCAAAACTGCCTGCCCTCTGGGACATCTTCAGGAAGGCAGTCCTCGTGATAATACCTCTTTTTGTTGCCTATAATGTCTATTCAAGGGAAAAGATAACTTATGCTCCACCAGCAGAACTCTTTCAGCCCCATGTAACACCTCCTGAATGGGTTGTCAGTCTCAAGATACCGGACTGGGCAGCAGACCCGGATAAGTGGAGGCCTGAAGACCTCGAAGAGGGAAAACAGATATACAATGACAATTGTGCACCCTGTCATGGAGAGAATGCTGATGGTAAAGGACCTCTTGCAAAATCCATACGATATCCTGCAGCACCAACGAACTTCAAGGAACCAGGAACCCTTGCCCAGCTTCCCCTTGGATATGTCTACTGGAGGGTGAGGGATGGAGGTATTCAGGATAAACAGTTCCGTTCAGCCATGCCAGGCTGGGGAGATGAGCTTGAGGAGGATGAGATATGGAAGGTCATAATGTATGCCTATCACAAGGCAGGAGTGAGGCCAAGGACATGGGAATAAAGACAAACCCTGAGATAGCTTTCAATAGAGGAACAGTTTATGAATTAATGTCTTACTGCTTTGGTGAACCTGAGGAAGAATTTCTGGACTTTATAAAGAAGGGAGAATTCTTTGAGCATATGATAAAGGCCCTGAGATTCCATCCTGAATTAAAGAATGGCATATTAAAGACCCTCCAGTCTCTGGCAGATGAGGCTATAAGGGTCGATATTGAGGAACTTTCAGAAGATTACAGACTTTTAGCCTCTCCTGAAAGGAATCTCCTATATGAGGGTAACTATCACCATCCCTTTAATACCTATGAGGAGATGGCAGATATAGCAGGTTTTTACAGGGCCTTTGGTTTCACGTTTGAAGGAGAGAGACCTGATCATATCTGCCTTGAACTCGAATTTATGAGGGTGCTTGCACTGAAGGAGGCGATAGCCCTTAAGGATGGGGATGAGGAGAAAGGAGTTCTTACGATGAGGGCAGAGAAAGAATTCCTATCGTCCCATATCGGCAGGTGGACAGAGGCATTGCTGAAGATGACGGAGGATATAAGGTTTTACAGTACTCTCAGCAGATTCTTGAAGGAGTGGATAGATATGGAATGTGACCTCTTTTCTGTCAGGCCTGAAAAGGTCTTCTATATCAACAGAATGGATGAGGAGAATAATAATGAATTCTGTTTAAAGGAGGGAAGTGATGAAAGGATTCAGTAGAAGGGAATTTCTAAAATGGTCCCTTGCAGGGGTTGCAGGGCTTGCAGTAAGTTCGCCAAGACTTGCATTCCTTCAGCCCGTTAGCATTGATAATCCCCTTGGTGAATATCCAAACAGGGATTGGGAAAAGCTCTACAGAGACAAATTCAGATATGATAGCGTCTTTCATTTTACCTGCGCACCCAATGACACCCATAACTGTTTGTTGAGGGCCTATGTGAGGAATGGTGTTATTGTGAGGGTAGGCCCAATCTATGCCTTTGGTGATGCAGTAGATGCCTATGGAAATAAGGCCACCCATCGCTGGGAGCCAAGGTGCTGTCAGAAGGGCCTTGTCCTTCCGAGGAGGTTTTATGGTGACAGGCGTGTTAAGGCAACAATGGTAAGAAAGGGATTCTATGACTGGATAAAGGCAGGATTTCCCAGAGACCCGGAGACAGGAAAGCCCCCCGAAAAGTATTTCCAGAGAGGCAAGGATAAGTGGCTTAAGGTTAGTCATGAAGAGGCCTATGAACTTGTTGCAAAGGCCATAATGAATATAGCTGAGACCTATAGTGGAGAAAAGGGTGCAGATTATCTTAGAAAACAGGGATACGACCCTGCATCAATTGAGGCTATGCAGGGTGCAGGTACACAGGTCCTGAAGTTCAGGGGAGGTATGCCCTTACTCGGAGCAACGAGGCTTATGGGATTCGTGAGGATGGCAAATATGATGGCCCTTCTGGACAATCATATAAGAAAGACAGGACCTGATAAGGCAATTGGTGCAAGGCACCTTGATAACTACTCATGGCATACGGACCTTCCTCCCGGACATCCCATGGTTACAGGACAGCAGACTGTTGATTGTGACCTCTCAATGGCTGAAAAGTCTAAGCTCATAACCCTCTGGGGTATGAACTGGATAAGCACAAAGATGCCTGATGGCCACTGGCTCACAGAGGCAAGGCAGAGGGGCTCAAAGGTCATAAATATAACAATAGAGTATCAGTCAACAGCTAACAAATCAGACGAGGTGATTATAATAAGGCCTGGCACAGACCACGCCCTTATGCTCGGTATTGCCCATATATTGATGAAGGAAAAACTTTATGACGATGAATTCGTGAAGTCCTTTACTGATCTCCCTCTCCTTGTGCGGACTGATACGATGCAACTCCTCAGGGCATCAGATATTATAAAGGGCTATAAACCCTCAGAACTCAAGAACTATATATCTGTAATAGAGCAGGGAAAGGCAGCACCACCACCATTTAAGCATGAAAGGCAGTACCTGCCTGAGAAGATGAGGCTTGAGTGGGGAGATTTCGTTGTCTGGGATAATAAATCAGGTAAACCTGAAATTATCAATCGAGATCAGGTGGGTTCCCATTTTCTCTCTACTGGAATAGACCCTGCCCTTCAGGGTAGATTCAATTTAAAGACAGTGGATGGAAAGGATATAGAGGTAAGACCTGTCTATGATATCCTCTTGGAATATATTTCCCAATTCACTCCAGAGGTCGTCTCTGAGATAACATGGGCGCCAGTGGAGGCGGTAAAGGCTCTTGCTTATGAGATCGCAAGGAATAAGGGTTCCACATTTTTTGTTGTTGGGATGGGGCCAAACCAGTTCTTTAATGCAAGTCTCAAGGACAGGGGTATATTTCTCATAGCTGCCCTCACTAATAATATAGGCCGCATTGGTGGATCCCCGGGAAGCTATGCTGGAAACTATCGTGTTGCCCTTTATAATGGTTTACCTCAATATATTATCGAGAATCCCTTTGATATAGAGCTTGACCCTTCAAGGCTTGCGAGGGTAAAGCCCTATCTTAAATTTGAGTCAGCCCATTACTTTGCCCATGACAGCAAACCCCTCAGAATTGGCAACAGACTCTTCACAGGAAAGACCCATATACCAACACCTTCCAAACTCGTCTGGTTTGCAAACAGTAACTCCCTAATTGGTAATTGTAAGGGAAGCTATGAAGTTGTTGTTAATGCCCTTCCTAAGGTTGAGGCAGTTATAATGGCAGAGTGGTGGTGGACCATGTCCTGTGAATACTCGGATGTGGTTTTTGCTGTAGACTCCTGGGCAGAGTTCAAGCATCCTGACCTCTGCGGTTCTGTTACAAACCCATTCAATCAGGTATTTCCAAGGACACCTATAAAGAGGATCTTTGATACCGTTGGAGACATTGATACCCTTGCAGGAGTGGCAAAGAAGCTCGCAAAACTTACTGGTGACAAGAGGTTTGAGGATTATTGGAGATTTGTCTATGAGAATAAGGTGGATGTCTATCTTGAAAGGATCACAAAGACGAGCACCACACTGAAAGGTTATACCTTTAAGGAGCTTCATGAAAAGGCCCTTAAAGGTATACCGTCTCTTAAGAATTTGAGAACCTATCCAAAGGTTGCAGGCTGGGAACAGACAAATGAGAATAAGCCCTGGTATACAAAAACAGGAAGGCTCGAGTTTTACAGGGAAGAATCTGAATTCATTGAGCATGGTGAGAACCTTCCTGTTTATCGGGAGCCCATTGATGCCACATTCTACGAACCAAATGTGATAGTGGCAAAAGGAAGTGTTTTGCTCAAGCCTTTACAGCCAGAAGACTATGGCATAAAGAGGGATGAACTGAACACAGAGGTAAGACAGGTAAGGAATATTGTGAAGCCCTGGGATGAAGTGAAGAGGACAAGGCATCCTCTTATGAAAGAGAAGGGCTATAAGTTTCTCTTTATCACGCCAAAATATCGGCATGGTGCTCATTCAACACCAATAGACCTTGATGTGATAACTGTATGGTATGGACCCTTTGGCGATATCTATAGAAGGGATAAGAGAAAGCCCTGGGTTGGGGAGGCCTATGTGAATATGAATCCCCGTGATGCAAAGGAACTCGGCATAAATGATGGCGATTATGTATGGATAGATGCAGATCCTGAAGACAGGCCATTCCATGGATGGCAGAAGAAACCTTCTGATTATAAGGTTGCAAGGATGATGTGCAGGGTTAGGTATTACAGTGCTATACCGAGGGGTGTCCTCATCATGTGGCATAACATGTACCAGGCGACCCATGGCTCTGTAAAGGGGCACGAGACTAATCCTGACGGACTTGCGAGGAATCCTGAGACGAATTATCAGTCCATATTCAGGTACGGAGGACACCAGTCCTGCACAAGGACATGGCTTGGACCAACCCTTATGACCGATTCCCTTGTGAGAAAAGAGGTCTTTGGTCAAAAGATAGGAAAGGGTTTTCTTCCTGATGTCCACTGTCCTGTAGGCGCACCGAGGGAGGCCTTTGTGAAGGTGACAAAGGCAGAGGATGGTGCAATAGGTGGTAAGGGACTCTGGAGACCTGCTGCCCTCGGCTACAGGGCAGGATATGAGAATGAGGCAATGAAGAGATACCTTAATGGAGCATACATAGTTTAAGGAGGAAGCAATGGCAAGGATTAAAGTCAGAAACTGGCAGATTGGAAGGGAGATGTATTATCCCTATGAGGAGATTAGGCCCGAAAGGCAGTTTGCGGCAATCTTTGATATCAACAAGTGTATTGCCTGCCAGACCTGCACAATGGCATGCAAGCAGACATGGACAACAGGTAAGGGACAGGAATTTATGTTCTGGAATAATGTGGAGACAAAGCCCTATGGCTTTTATCCCCTTGCATGGGATGTGAAAATTCTTGAACCCCTCGGTCCACAGAAGTGGGAAGGGAAAAAATATGCAGGGAAGACTATATTTGAGGCAGCACCAAAGGGCATGGTAAGCGAGGGCTATCTTCCAGAGGAACAGGATTATTCCTATCCAAATATTGGAGAGGATGAGCCCTATGGTGAGGTCAGGAATGGAGACTATATAACCATGCCCCACAGGGTATGGCATTTCTATCTTCCAAGGATATGCAATCACTGCACCTATCCTGCCTGTCTTGCAGCCTGTCCGAGAAAGGCTATATACAAAAGGCCAGAAGACGGGATCGTCCTTGTGGACCAGTCAAGGTGCAGGGGGTATATGGAGTGCATAAGGGCCTGTCCTTATAAAAAGGTCTTCTTTAACAGAACGACAAAGATCTCGGAAAAGTGTATAGGATGTTATCCCCTTGTTGAAAAGGGAGAGCAGACCCAGTGCATAAGGACTTGTATTGGAAGAATAAGACTCAATGGATGGATTCATACACCTGATAAGGCAGACCCGTCAAATCCTATTGACTATCTTGTCCATATAAAAAAGATTGCCCTTCCATTGTTCCCCCAATTTGGCCTTGAACCGAATGTCTATTACATCCCACCAATACATGTACCTGTTACATATCTAAGACAGCTCTTTGGCCCAGGGGTAGAGGATGCAATAAGATTATACAAGGACGCCCACAAGGATAATGTCCTTCTCGGTGCATTAACGATATTCGGTTCTACAGAGTTCTGGGTCACAAAATTCCATGTCTCTAAGGGCGTGGTAACAGGTTATGACATCAAGGGTAAGGAGATCATCAAAGTTCCTGTGAAGGAGCCTGTATATATAAGGCCCTACTATGACGAGAGACTAGATGTCTACCGTCATAACATAACATAGGAGGTGGGAATGAGAAACAGAGCACAGATAAAGATCAATCATGGGCTACAAATTACCAATTACACTCAAGGCATAACTCGATATTTGTTAATTGCCACTTTTATACTGTTTACTGCTGTTACAGTCCATTCCCAGGGGCTTATTGTTATGGCAAAAAAGGTTAGTGGTGAGGTACCGTCAGAGCCAAGTGACGCGATGTGGCGGGACGCTACTGCCCTTAGTATCCCCCTTGCTCCTCAGGTAATGGCAAAGCCAAGGATATATGAGTCAAAGATAAAGGAGTTAAAGGTGAGGGCTATTCATAATACAAGGGATATAGCCTTTCTTATTGAATGGGAAGACCCGACAGAGGATGCCTCTATTGATATTGATAAATTTTCTGATGCAGTCGCCCTTGAGTTTCCTTCCCAGACCTCAAAGGAGAAACCCCACTTTGCCATGGGAGACAAGGAAAACCCAATAAATATCTGGTTCTGGAGGGCTGCGTGGCAGAAGGCTGATGAGAAGAAGAGGCTCTATGCCATGGTTGATGACTTTGCAGGAGGCCTTCAGGTTGGTAATCCTGTATCTATTAAAAGGACATATCCTGTTGAAAACCTTATTGCAGAGGGATTTGGAAGCGTCACAGATATTAGGAAGGCTCATAATCAAGATATTCTGGCAAAGGGGATAAGAGATGGAAAGAAATGGCTTGTTATCTTTAAGAGGTCCTTAACCTCTTCTGATAAATTTGAGGTCTCCTTTAAAGAAGGAGGGGTGATCCCTATAGCCTTTGCAGTATGGGATGGTTCTGAAGGTCACAGAGGTGGAAGAAAGGTTGTTTCTACATGGTATTATGTTGGACTCGAGACAGAGGAGAGGGCAGGAACATATGTCTATCCTGTGATTGCTTTTTTGTTAACAGGAGCGATTATAGCAATACTTATCTTTGCAATAAGGAAAAGGAGAGGTGCATGAGGAAGGTGCAGACAAGGGTATACCAGGGAATAATTCCTGAGAGGTTTCTCAGATGGCTTGCCTCCTCAAGGATAAGATTCCTTAATGATATGAAGCATGGAAGGCCTATGAGATATTTCTCAGCCCATCTTCCAGTTATGGCTACCTGGAGTAATTCAGAAGAACCCTTCCCTGTTAATCTTACTGTCAAAGGCATTGGTCTTATTCCGAGAAAGGAACTCCTCATGGATTACATAGACCTTTTTGAAGCCACCATAGCAGAGGCCAGGACCATACCATGGAAAGAGAGCCTTTCTCAAAGGATAGAGGTCATGGAAAGGCTTTATTCAGATACGGAGAATTTTGATCCCTCCCTTCTTGGAGGGCTCGAGATATTTGAGGGAACTGCCTTTAAGAATATGAGAGAGAATCCTGTGGCGAGTCTTTTATATATGGGTGTATATTTCGAGTCTGAAGAAGAAAGGGTGAGTCCAGAAAGACCCGTTGCTATTCAATATATTAGCTTTCAGGTGAATGGAAGGGTCGAGATCCTCGAAAAGGACAATCTCTATTATAGATATCTCCTTTCTGCAAGAAGGCTCTTTGAATTTGATAAGTTCCACCTCTACCAGCCTGACTATCCCTATGGCTATCTTATTAAAGTTATAGAGGTGAGGGATAAATCACCATGGCCAAGAGGAATGAGGAGATAAAAGGCCTTGTAGATGAGGCCCTCAGGGATCATCAGAAGATAAAGAAGATTATCTCTCTGCTTTATGATCAGGACATGGAAAGGAGGCTTCTTGGTGCGAAGGCCCTCGGCGAGCTTGCAAGGATTGAACCAGAGGTCATAAAGAAAAGGTGGAACAGGATCTTCTATGCCTTTGATGATACCATGAGCTGCTGGGGAGCTGCAGAGGCCCTTGGTGAGATCGGGAGGAACCTTCCAGATATGCGTTCAAGGATTGTCCTCTTTTTAAGAAAATTCGAAAAGGATGAGGTAAGCTGTCAGGGTTTTATATGGGCAGTGACAAGGATCGGCCAGATAGACAGGGAAAGGATAAGAAATTTGATACCCATCCTTATAGATTTTCTTAAAAAGGATGAGCCCTGCATGGTAGGTCAGGCAATATGGGCATTGGGTGAACTGGGGATATCAGAGGCCCATGATAAGATAAAGGGCTTTTTAGGAGATAGAAGAGAGGTCTGGATTTATGATAATGATTCTGTAAGACTTATGAGAATCTCTGAGATCGCCTCTGAGGCGATCCATAAGATCCAGTCTTCAGGGGAAATCTCAATGGCAGTTCTATCATCGGAAGGGTAATAGGAAAGATAGTCCCTTCTTCTTCTGGAATGAGCTCTTTTAATCTTTTCAGATTATAGACGATTATCTTTCCTCTTTTAACCTTTATAAGATTTTCCTGCTCCAGTTTATGAAGTCCTCTGCAGATTACCTCTCTCACAGTCCCTATCCTGAAGGCCATCTCATCCTGAGTTGGGATTTTAGAAATAATAATAGCACTATCTGAAGCCTTCTGTTCCTTTTCTGCAAGTTCGACAATCAGTCTCACAATCCTTTTACTGATGTCACAGAGGACGAGTTCTGCTGCAAATCTTTTAAGCTTTTTTATCCTTTTCCCAAACTCCATGAGCATTTTGATACTGATCTCAGGATAGGTATATATAAGGTCCTCAAAGTGTTCCTTTCTTATCATCAGAACCTCGGTATCTATCAGGGCCTGTCCATGAGCCTCAAACCTACCCTCTGAGAAGAGCATGGTATCGCCAAGGATCGCCCCTTCCTGAGCATGATGGATGATTATCTTCTTCCCATCCTCACCAATCTGGAATATCTCTATAATACCTTCTTTGATTATATAGAGGTAATTACAGACATCATCATAATAAAAAAGATATTCTCCCTTTTTGAGACACTTCTTAAAGGTGTATTCAAGGATAGAACAGATTATCTCATCCTTCAAACCAGCAAAGTATGGAACCTTTCTGATGGCATCACAGTCCCTTATCCCATCTTTTTTATCCTCACCTTCCAGATCTCGTGACCTCTTTCAAGGTATTCCCATGAAAAGAGGCCTTCTCTTTCATTATAAGCCACTCCCATCTCATAAGGGTTCTCGGTGCACCAGGAAACTTCTATAAGACCTCGACCTTCAGAAAGATCCTCGAGATAGCAGACAAATATGGAGATGGCTCCCTTCATGTCCTTACTACAAATTATAACATCGAGATATGTGGTTTGATGACTAATGAAGACATGAAGGCTGTTACACTTGAACTTAATGCCATAGGATACGATGTTGGTTCAGCTGGGGATGCCATAAGGAATATTGCTGATTGTATGGGGCCCAGCCTTTGTGAATATGCTGTTATGGATACGCCAAGGCTTAAATACTTTATGACAAAGCACTATATCGACGATATTCAGTATCCAAGATTTCCCTTTAAGATAAAGACGAAGATGTCAGGCTGTCCCAACGACTGTGGAAAGGCCCTCCTGCATGGCGATATAGGAATTATCGGTGTCTTTAGGGACCTGCCAAAAGTTAACAATGAGAGGCTTCTTGAATGGATTAAATTGGGTGGAGATATCCAAAGGGTATTAGACCGCTGTCCAACTGATGCAATGGTTTGGGATGGAAAGGGTCTCGAGATAGACCCAGATAGATGTGTTAGATGTATGTATTGCATTAACAGGATTCCTGCTATCAAGCCAGGAGATGACAGGGGTGTGGCTATTACAGCAGGAGGAAAGATGAAGGGGAAATACGGACCAATGAAAGGAAAGGTTGTCTTTCCTTTCGTGAAGGTTACTCCACCTGATTACAATGAACTTGTAGAGGCCTATAACAGGATACTCCAGGTCTATGATGAAAACGGAAGAAAAAAGGAGAGGATAGGTGACATGATCCAGAGGCTCGGCTTTGATAAGTTCCTTGAGCTCTGTGGAGTTGAGCCCATGCCAATGCATTTTTCATCACCAAGAAGGAACACCTTCTATCACTGGAGTGAAGAGGAATTAGCAGGAGGTGTAAGATGACCCAGATTGGAGGTATAGGTGTTCCACCTGTTGAGGAGAATATCCCACAGGTGGTTCTCAGGAATTACGGAAAATGGGATACCCATGAGATTGTGAGGCCAGGTGTAATAAAGCGTATAGCCCAATCTGGAGAGGTCTGTTATACCGTAAGGATCGCCATGCCACCTTCAAGGATAAGTGTTGCCACGATGCTTGAGCTCTGTGACCTTGCTGATAAATACTCAGGTGGTTATTTCAGGATAACCCTGAGGAATTCCTTTGAGTTTGTTGATGTGGACCCCCAGAGGATTGATGACCTGATAAAGGAGGTGGAGGCCCTTGGATTTCCTGTTGGAGGAACAAGGAATTCAATGCACAATATAATGGCATGTCCTGCCTGGATTCACTGCAATCTTCCAGCTACAGACTCCCCTGGTATCGCAAAGGCAATAGGTGATGCCCTTATTGAGGAATTTAAGAACCACCGCCTTCCCTCATGGCTGAAGATCAACATAGGCGCCTGTGCAAATATTGAAGAGGCCCTTATGGCTGACATCGGGATAATCGGGGTCCACAGGGATATACCCGTAGTCATTGAAGATAAGATTAAGATATGTGAACAGCCAACTGTTATAAGGATCTGCCCAACAGGTGCGATAAGAGCTAAGGGAAGGGAGAGCGTTGAGATAATAGCTGAAAAGTGTATTCATTGTGGTGCCTGCACCATGCACTGTGAGGCGATCTTAACTGGTGATCCGAAGCTTGATGGCTTTGCAGTGGCTGTTGGAGGAAAGGCCTCAAATACAGGCAGTGGGCCTGACCTCGGAAGGGTTGTAATACCTTATCTTCCAAACAATCCTCCAAGATGGCCAGAGGCTGTTGAAGCTGTAATAAAGATTGTTGATGCCTGGAGGAAGGATGCAGAGCCTGATGAAAGGATGAGGGAATGGATTAACAGGATCGGATGGGATAGATTCTTTAAGAAGACAGGTATCAAGGTTAGTTTTAAGGATATTGATGGATATTATTATGGAAATGAGTTTGCCAGATCAGACCTTAGGTTTGGCTGGTAAACTCGAAAGGAGGTTTAAGATGAGCAAAGCAATTGCAATTGATGAGAGAAGGACAATCGAGCTTGATGAAGATGGTTATCTTGTTAATATTGATGACTGGGATGTAAAGGTTGCAGAATATCTTGCTGAAAGAGAGGGCATTGAGCTGACACCAGAACACTGGAAGATCATAATATCAATAAGGATTTACTATGAAAGGACTGGCACAGCGCCCCTCTGTGGAAAGATCCTCAAGGACTTCGGCCTTTCAAAAAAGGACCTTTACAGGCTCTTTCCATCAGGGCATATCAGAGGTGCTTATAAACTCGCAGGGCTTCCAAAACCTTCTGGTTGTAATTAATTATGAGGGAGGAAAGGGAGATAACCTTAACAGAGGAAGACCTCAATGAGGCCCTGAGGGAAGTAGGTACATATATAGATGTTACACCTGAAGACCTGAAACTCCTCTTCAACCTTGCCATCAGGATAGCAAAGGAAAGATGCCTTATATCCTGGATTGCTCAGGATATAATGACGAGGGATGTAATTACTGTGAGGCCTGATACAGATATCTACGAGGCAGGAAGGTTGATGATCAGACACAGGGTAAGTGGTCTTCCTGTCGTTGATGAGGAAGGTATTCTAAGGGGCATCATAACAGAGGCAGACCTCCTCACCCTCACAGGGATACCAAAAGGTCATGTCTTTAATGAAAAGGTTATGTCTTACATAAGTCGCAGGACCTCTAAACCCAAAAAGGTGGCTAATCTAATGACAAAGGATGTAATATCAGTAACTCCCACAACATCTGTAAGAACCATTGCAAAGATCCTCTATAAAAAAAGGATAAAAAGGGTTCCTGTCGTTGATATAAAAGGTAAAGTCATAGGGATAATATCAAGGACTGATATCCTCAGGGTTTTGTGTTCTGAAGAAACTGAGGGTATGACATAAATCATACCCTAAGCCTGACCCACCAGTTTATATTAATAAAAAATCATCAGTAGGAGGTCTATTATGAAAAAGGATATTGAGTGCCCATCCTGTTCATCTATAAACATACCGAAGGAAGAGCAGAACCTTCACAGATTATCCCACTGGCCCATCCAGATAAAACTCATTGGTACAGTTGCTCCATTTCTTAATAATGCAGAGCTCGTTGTTGCAGCAGACTGTACCGCCTTTGCAGCAGACAGATTTCACGAGAGATTTCTTCAGGGAAGGAAACTTCTAATAGGATGCCCAAAACTTGATGATGCCCAGTATTATCTTGAGAAATTTACAGAGATATTCTCGAATATACCTATCAAAGATATTACCTGTGTAAGGATGGAGGTGCCCTGCTGTGGAGGTATGACTGTTGTATTGAGGGAGGCATTGAAAAGGAGCAGAAAGACTGTTCCTTTAAAGGAGGTCATTGTTGGTGTAAAGGGTGACCTCTTGGTAGAGAGAAACATATCCTTAGAGTAATGATTGAGAATTGACATGACTGTTTCTTTTTGATTATTATTTCCTTAATGAAGGATAAGATAATAAAGGCCTACCAGGATAGTATTGCGGTCAAAGAAGCCTTTTTCAGGGATAATATTGATAAGATAATTGAGGTATCAAGGCTGATTGCGAGTGCCTTTGATGAAGGTAAAAAACTTATCCTTTTTGGAAATGGCGGAAGTGCTACTGATGCCTCCCATATAGCTGCTGAATTTGTAAACAGATTCAAGCGTGAAAGGCCAGGCCTGCCAGCTATAAGCCTTACAACAGATATGGCTGTTATTACATCCATTGCAAATGATTACGACTATTCCGAGGTCTTTGCAAGACAGCTAAGGTCTCTTTCAGATGAAGGAGATATAGTAATTGCCATTAGTACGAGTGGAAATTCCCCCAATGTTCTAAAGGCCGTTGATGTAGCAAAAAAGAAGAGACTGAAGACCATAGCCTTTACAGGGATAAAGGGTGTTAAGCTTGCCTCAAAGGTCAATTTTGCCTTTGTTGTCCCCTCTGATGATACCCCAAGGATACAGGAGACCCACATAACCCTCGGTCATGTCCTCTGCCAGATGGTGGAGGAGATCCTCTTTGAAACACCAAGGAAGAGATAAGCTCCCTATTGAAAGGGGCTGTAACTCTCAGAACCATGGTCTGATAATCCTCGGCATTGACCCTGGGACAGTGAATCTTGGATATGGCATTATAAGACAGAATTCCAGAGAATACGAATATGTTGCCTCTGGTGTCCTGAAGATACCAAGGACAAAGGTACTTCATGAGAGACTAAGAATCATTTATGAAGGACTTGAGGATATAATAAAAAGATATTCACCTCAGGTTGCTGTGATTGAGAAGATATTTTTTGCAGGAGGTGTTAAGGCAACCCTCAATCTTGGCTATTCAAGGGGTGTTGCCATGCTTGCTGTTGCAAGGTATGATATTCCTATTTATGAATATTCAACCCTTGAGGTAAAGCGAGCTATTACAGGTTACGGAAGGGCTGATAAGGTTCAGGTTGGAGAGATGGTGAAGAGACTCCTTTTTCTTAATAAAAAACCTGATCCTGACAGTGCTGATGCCCTTGCCCTCTGTATATGTCATGCCCATAATATCTTAACGAGAATAATATGATAGGTTTTTTAAAAGGCAGGATTATCAGGAGATCCCCACAGCACATAATCCTTGATGTGGGAGGCGTTGGATACATTGTTCATATACCTATAAGCACTTTTGAGAGATTGAAAGGAACGGATTCAGAGGTTTCCCTTCATATCCACACAGTCCTTAAGGAAGACAGTCTTCAGCTTTATGGATTTTTTACAGAGGAGGAACGGGAGATCTTCACAACCCTTCTCAATGTCAATGGCATAGGACCAAAGACAGCCCTTAATATCATATCCTATCTTCCTCCAGAGGAGTTAAGAAAGGCCCTTCAGGAGGAGGATATAAAAAGGCTTACAAAGATACCAGGCCTCGGGAAAAAGACAGCCCAGAGGATTATCCTTGAACTGAGGGATAAGATTCCTGATAAAATGAAAAAAGAAGACAGGGTCTACGATGATGCCCTCTCTGCCCTTGTTAATCTTGGTTATCAGAAGACTCAGGCAAGGGAGGCCCTTGAGGTGGTTCAAAAGAAGGGTCTTGTATCTATAGAGGACATACTTAGGGAAGCCCTGAGGATACTTACTATAGATGGAACAAAATGAAAAAGACAGATATCGACCGTGAGATAACACCCATTAAGAAGGAGCAGGATACCCAGTATGAGGTCACCTTAAGGCCAAAAACCCTCTCCGAATTTATAGGTCAGGAGAGGATAAAGGAGAATCTTTCAGTATTCATAAAGGCAGCATCGCAGAGGCAGGAGTCCCTTGACCACATCCTCTTTTCAGGACCTCCTGGTCTTGGAAAGACTACCCTTGCAAATATCATTGCTAATGAACTCGGTGTAAACATAAAGACCACATCAGGGCCTGTACTTGAAAGACCCGGAGACCTAGCAGCCATACTCACGAATCTTTCAGACAGGGATGTCCTTTTTATAGATGAGATCCACAGGCTTCCAAGGATTGTTGAGGAAGTCCTTTATCCAGCCATGGAGGACTTTCAGCTCGATATAATCATAGGCCAGGGTCCGAGTGCCAGGACATTAAAACTTAATCTACCGAGATTCACCCTCATTGGTGCTACAACAAGGACAGGTCTTCTCACATCACCTTTGAGGGATAGATTTGGAATCCTTATGAGGCTTGAATTCTACAAGCCAGAGGAATTGACAACTATTATTTTGAGGTCTGCAAGGATCCTCGAAATATCTATCACTGAGGAGGCTGCAGTAGAGATAGCAAGGCGTTCGAGGGGTACACCAAGGATTGCAAACAGGCTTCTTAGAAGGATCAGGGATTTTGCAGAGGTCAAGGGAAATGGTGTTATAGATATTGAGATAGCAAGATTTGGTCTTAATGCCCTTGATGTGGATGAAAGAGGTCTTGATGAGATGGACAGAAGACTCTTAAGAACTATAATCGAGAAATTCGGAGGTGGACCTGTAGGTATTGAGAGCCTTTCAGCATCCCTGAGAGAGGAAAAAGATACCATAGAGGATGTCTATGAACCCTATCTCATGCAGGAAGGCCTTATTGAGAGGACACCAAGGGGAAGGCTCGCAACAAGACAGGCCTATGAGCACCTGGGCATTACAAAGACGGGAGGCCTTTTTAGTGCATGAAACTCCTCCTTCATATATGCTGTGCTAATTGTGCAATATATCCTCTTGAGAGGATAAGAAACCTCGGGATCGAATTTATGGGTCTCTGGTTCAATCCCAATATCCATCCCTATCAGGAATACCGTATGAGGCTTGAGTCCCTTCAAAAGCTTTCTGAAGAATGGAGGTTTCCTGTTATCTACAATGATACTTACGACCTGAATCTCTTCCTTAAAGGAGTAATAGATACACCTCGGGTGCCTGACAGATGTACTTACTGTTACAGGTTAAGGCTTGAGGAGACAGCAAAAAAGGCAAAAGAGGAGGGATTTGATTCTTTTGGCACCTCTCTAATCGTCAGCCCTTATCAGAGGTATGAACTCATCGTAGAAATAGGCAAGGAGCTAGCTGAAAGATATAATATAGAATTCTTATTTGAAGACATGAGGTCTCATTACCGTGATGGTTTAAAGATTTCAAAAGAACTTGGCCTTTACAGACAAAAATACTGTGGATGTATCTATTCAGAGGCAGAGAGGTTTATGAATAAGAGATGAATGGGCTTGGTGACATAGGAAGATTTATCATTATTGCAGGCCTTATCCTGATAGGCCTTGGTCTGATTCTATTGCTTTCTGAAAAACTTCCATACATAGGAAGACTTCCCGGAGATATAATCATCAGAAAGAAGAATTTCACCTTTTATTTCCCTCTCATGACAGGCCTTATATTGAGCCTTATCCTCAGTCTGATACTTTATATAATAGGAAGGTTGAGATAAGGCATGAAATCTACTTTAAAGGTATTAAATGAAATGAAAGAAAAGGGATTATTCAGGGATTATGCAATTGGTGGAGCAATAGCTGCTTTGAGGTGGACTGAACCTTTTTTTACACGAGATCTCGATATCTTTATAATTCCTCAAAAAAAGGTAGCAGAGGATGAGATTATAATTTTTTCGGATCTCTATAAGTACCTTGAAAATAAAGGCTATGGATGGTCAGGTCAGTGGATCATTATTGAAGGTATTCCTGTAGAATTTATTCCAGCTGAAGGACTTGCAAAGGAGGCTGTAGAGAAAGGAGTGGAAATAGAATTTGAAGGTATAAAGACAAAGATTATCTCACCAGAATACCTGATAGCATTATTTTTATCTGTTGGCAGAGAAAAGGACAAGGTAAAGATTCGCTTGTTACTTGAGCAGGCACCTGTAGACAACGAAAAGCTGGATAGTCTTCTCCAAAAATATAGTCTTTATGAGAGGTTTAAGAGGTTTAAAGATGGATAAAGAGGTAAAAATACTCTTACCAGACAACAGGATAATTACATTAAAGGAGTTTTTTGATGAGATGGAAAGGACTCATAAAGAACAGGCTAAATTATCTTATGAAGAAAAGGTTAAGATACTGGTTCAGCTACAAGAGATCGCCAGAGATTGGGGTAAGAAGGATGTTCTTGTCTGGAAGATTTAATCTAATATTACTTGGGCTTTCAGGATTTATAATTCTCCTTTCCTGTGCCTCTGTCTTTTCAAATGAAGGAATCTTAATAAGGGTTTTACTTCTGGATAATAGGGGGGCAACTCTCTCAGAAAAATTACAATATATTGGTAAACTCGAAGGCTCATTACTTATCAATGGTTCAACCTTTGATGGTGTTGTTGAGGTTTGGAAAGGAGAAGGTAGTCTTTATTTCATAAATGAACTTCCCCTTGAAGAATATGTCAAAGGTGTGGTGGCTGCTGAATCTGGAAAAGACTGGCCCCTTGAGGCTTATAAGGTTCAGGCTGTTATAGCAAGGACATATGCCCTTTATCACATAAGAAAGAGGTCGGGCCTTCCATTCCACCTGACCTCTACAGTAAACCATCAGGTGTTTAAAAAGGGGCCCTACAGTGATGATATTATAAGAGCTGTTGAGGAGACAAAAGGAGAAGTTCTTGTTTATAAAGGAGAACCTATTGTAGCCCTTTACCATTCTTCCTCTTCTGAAGTCACAGAGGATTCAGCAGAGGTCTTTGGTTTTTCCTATCCTTATATAAGGCCTGTGAAGGTTACGGCCCGACTTTCACCCTATGCAGAATGGAAGAAGACAATCCCATTAAAAGAGATAGAGAGAGCTACAGGAATATCTGGGATTAAGGATATAGTTATTTTGAGCAGGACCTCTACTGGAAGGGTCAGAGAGGTCGGCCTGAATACCTCAAGGGCAGTCATAAGGCTAAAGGCAACAGAATTAAGGAGACTTCTTGGCTGGCAGACCCTTCCGAGCACAGATTTTGGTATATCAAGACAAGGAGATATTATAATATTTTCAGGTAGAGGATATGGCCACGGAGTCGGTTTATCTCAGTGGAGCAGTCTCGATATGGTCCTTGAGGGAAAGACATATAGAGAGATACTTAATTATTTCTATCCAGGTGCTGAATTAAGGAGATTATGAAGTTAAAAGAATTCGACTTTGAGCTTCCCAGAGAACTCATAGCCCAGAGGCCTGAAGATAGAGGCCATTCAAGACTTCTCGTTCTCAGAAGAGATGGTCAGATCTTTCACAGGAGCTTTTCTCAGATTGTGGAATTCTTAAATGAGGGTGATATGCTTATTCTTAATAATACAAAGGTGTTGCCTGTAAGACTTGAGGGTAGAAAACCAACTGGAGGAAGGATTGAGGTCTTACTGATTTCTCCTCTTTATGAAGATATATGGAGGGTTCTTACGAGGGAAAATTATAAAGGAATTGTTAAGGTCTCTGAAGACCTGGAATTAGAACTTCTCGGCAATGAAAGGGCAAGGCTTTACTGTAAAGGTGACCTTCAGGAGGTCCTCTGGAGAAGAGGCCAGATGCCCCTTCCACCCTATATAAAGAGAAGGCCCCTTCCTGAAGATAAGATATGGTACCAGACCATTTATGCAGAAATCCCCGGTTCTGTAGCAGCACCAACTGCAGGATTACATTTTAATGAAGAAATATTAAAGGGCCTTTCTGAGAAAGGTATCCTTATAAGAAAACTCACCCTCCATGTAGGTCCTGGAACCTTCAGGCCTGTAAGAACTGAGGATATTGAAGACCATAAAATGGAGGAGGAGATTTTTGAGATACCTGTTTCCCTTTTTAATGAAATAAGGAAAGTAAAAGAAGCAGGAGGCAGGGTAATAGCAACAGGTACTACCACAACAAGGGCTCTTGAAGGCTATGCCACTGGAAGGTATATGACATTATCAGTGAACGGTCAAATCAAGGGTTCTACAGACATATTTATCTATCCAGGATATGAATTTAAAATAGTAGACGGTCTGATTACAAACTTCCACTTACCACGCTCTACACCCCTCCTTCTTGTCAGCGCCTTTGCCGGGATAGAGAATCTACGGAAGGCTTATAAGGAGGCCATTGCCATGGGATATAGATTTTTTTCCTATGGTGATGCTATGTTAATTATATGAAGAATCCAGAGGGTTCATTAATAGTCCTGAACAGGTCTATTGTTATTGGTATAGTAGTACTTATTACAACCCTGAGCTTTGCCTTTGGTTATTTTGTTGGCCGATATTCTGGTTCAAAGACAATTCAGGAGACAGAGGTAAAGGAGGGGAATCAGGCAGGCTCTCCTCCAGCAGATGTTCAACAACCCTTAGAGAAAGCTAATATCCTCGAGAGACCTTCGTCTGTTCCTCCATTGTCTGTAGAGACTCCAGAAGCTAATGAAGGGGTTCAGCAAAAGGGGGCTAAGACAGAGAAAAAGGACAGTCCTCCATCTTCAACAGAGCTTAACCTGAAAAGAGGTTTTTATTATCTTCAGGTTGGTGCCTTTAAGGATTCTCAAAGGGCTTCAAGGTTAAAGGAAAGTCTCCAGAAGGAACATTATGATGTTATAATAAAAAAAGATAGCTCGAATGTCCATAAGGTATTTGTTGGTAGCTTCAGGGCGAGGAAGGAAGCTCAGTTAGCCCAGACGAGGTTAAAGAAGCTTTATGGAATAGATTCAATTATTATTAAACAGTGAGGTAAGACTACGGTTACTTTAGAGTTTGAACTCAAGACTGACGAAGATTACGAATATCTTCATTCAGTCTTTGGAAAGAATATCCAGGTAATAGAAGAGACCCTTGGTGTAGTTATCAGCGCAAGGGGTAATAAGATAATTATCAAGGGAGAAGAGGGGTCTGCCCAGAGGGCAAAAAAGATAATTGACGAGCTCAAGGACCTCAGTAGCCAGGGTTATTCTATAAAACCAGAGGATATTCGTTACTGTCTTGAGGCCTCTCCTCAGGAACCTTCCCTGAAGGCCCTTTTCATGAGCAATATCCCTATCTCTTCAAAGAAGAGATTTATAGTTCCAAAGACAGAGACGCAGAGGGAATACATTGAGGCGATACAGAAGTATGACATCGTTATAGGCATAGGCCCTGCTGGAACTGGAAAGACCTATCTTGCCATGGCAATGGCAGTAAATGCCCTTCTAAAAAAACAGGTAACAAGGATAGTCCTTGCAAGACCTGCCGTTGAGGCTGGTGAAAAACTCGGTTTTCTTCCAGGTGATATTGAGGAAAAGGTGAGCCCTTATCTAAGACCCCTCTATGACGCCCTTTTTGATATGATGGAGCCCGAGAAAGTGGCAAAGTATATAGAAAGGGGTGTAATAGAGATTGCTCCCCTTGCCTTCATGAGAGGAAGGACCCTTAATGACTCCTTCATAATCCTTGATGAGGCCCAGAATACGACCTCTGAGCAGATGAAGATGTATCTTACGAGGCTCGGTTTTAATTCAAAGACTGTTATAACAGGTGATGTTACCCAGATTGACCTTCCTGCTGGCAAGCTCTCAGGACTCGTGGAAGCAGAAAGGATACTGAAGGGTATTGAAGGTATAAGGTTTGTCTATTTTTCCGAGAGGGATGTTGTCAGACACAGATTGGTTCAGGAGATTATAAAGGCTTATGAAAGATACGAACGGACAGAAAAGCAGCAGGCCTGAAAAGGGTAATCCTTTATCTATAGATAGAAGATATACGATTGCTCTTACTGGTATATCAATCCTGGTAAGCCTTTCTATTTATACCGGTAAGGGTCCTTTGTCATTCGTCGGGTATTCCTTTATAAGCCTTTTCCTTCTCTATATATTTTACAGAGATATTTTAAGATACAAACCAGCTTACATCTCAAAAGAAAGGATAATGTTGGCTATTGCCACACTTATTGTTACTTCCCTTGCCTTTTCGAGGTTTTCGGAGTATCTCTTTTGGGCAATGTCAGAGGGACTGGGTGTCTCTTATAAAGAGGCCCATCTATTTTTGGTTCCTCTTCCAGCAGGTGCGATGCTCGCCATACTCCTTTTTGACTTTCACACAGCCATAGTCTTTTCATTCATTACAAGTCTTCTTTCCGGTCTCTGGCTTGATGAGCCTTTCTTCCCCATATATTTCTTTATAGGGAGCCTTGTAGGAGCTTTCAGTATGCTCAACACAAGGAGAAGGTCTTCCATTCTGAAAGGTGGTTTCTTGGTAGGTCTTATAAATCTTGTTGTAGCAGTGGCTTTTTTGCTTTCAAAATCGCTTATTATCAGCTCAACCTTTTTTCATGTTATAGGCTTTGCCTTTATGTCGGGATTTGTTGTAAGTGCAATTGTCTATCTGTTGCTACCACTTTTTGAATACCTTTTTAAGATACCCTCAGATATCTCCCTTGTAGAACTTCTTGATGTAGATCATCCGTTGATGAAGGCACTTATGACTAATGCACCAGGTACATACCATCACAGTGTTATAGTGGCAAATCTTGTGGAGGCTGCAGCAGAAAATATCAAAGTCAATAAATTAGTTGCAAGGGTTGGTGCTTATTATCATGACATTGGTAAGATAAAAAAACCTCATTACTTTGTTGAGAATCAGACAGGTGAAAGCAGGCATGAGTATATTACACCCCATATGAGCAGTCTCGTTCTTATAGCCCATACAAAAGAAGGAGCTGATCTTGCACGAGAGTATAATTTACCTGAAACTATTATTGACATTATCCAGCAACATCATGGAGATTCATTGATAACATATTTTTATGAAAAGGCACGATCTCAAGGCGAGGATGTAAATGAATCTGACTACAAATATCCAGGGCCAAAACCGACTTCAAAGGAAGCTGCCCTCATAATGATGGCCGATGCGGTGGAGGCTGCCTCAAGGGTTCTTGTGGAGCCTTCTCCAGCAAGGATTGTTTCTCTTGTTGAAAAAATTATAGGAAGGATCATAATGGAAGGCCAACTTGATGAGTGTGATTTTACATTCAAAGAGATTGCTGAGATTAAAAAAAGTTTTATCCATACATTAACGGGCATTTTTCATAAAAGGATAAACTATCCTGGTTTCAGATTTGATAAAGATGATTCTGATAAAGACAACTCTCAAAAAGAAGGTAAGTCACCAATTCATCAGAAAGGAACTCAGGAGACTCTTAAGTCTTCTTAAAATTCCTCATGCTGAGCTCAGCATCCTTATCGTGGGAGACGGCAAGATGCGCTCTCTTAACAGAAGATTCAGAAGCATAGACAGGACAACAGATGTCCTCTCTTTTCCCCAGATAGACGGAAGACCCCCTTCTTATAAAGCTCTACCTTTACTCCTTGGAGACATAGTCATAAATCCCCATCAGACAAAGAGGCAGGCCATCGAGAATAATGTCCCTTTCAAAAGGGAACTCAGGCATGTCCTTATCCATGGTCTTTTACACCTTCTCGGCTATGACCACGAAAGATCGAACACTGAAAAGATTAAGATGGAGAGACTTGAGAAGAGGCTTTTAAATGCCCTTGAGAAATTGGATCATAAGCGCTAATCACGCAATAGAAGGAATCCTTCATGCTGCTAAGAACCAGAGGCATGTAAGATATCATCTTATTGTAGCTGTTATTGTATTGTTTCTTGGATATAGTCTTGGAATTACAAGACTTGAGTTTGTAGCAATAGCGATATGTGTAATGATTGTCCTTCTGGCGGAACTCTTCAACTCAATAGTGGAGATGATTGTTGACAGGCTTTCTCCTGAGGTCTCTGATTTTGCAAGGACTGTTAAAGATATGGCTGCAGGTGCGGTGCTTTTAGTTGCTATAGGTTCTGCCCTTGTAGGCTATGTGATTCTTTTCCCCTATATAAAAAGGGCTTTGTATGGTAGTCCTATTATTTCTAGCCATACAAGAGAGGATGTGGCTGTCATTGCTGTCCTTGTCGTCCTTATCCTTGTAATAATCCTTAAGGCCTATACAGGAAAGGGCACACCTCTAAGAGGTGGTTTTCCATCAGGCCATGCAGCTATTTCCTTCAGTATATGGCTCTCCATAACATTGATGGTTCATAACCTTCTTGTTTCAATCCTTACTCTCGTACTTGCCGTAGCTATCTCTCAGAGCAGAATTGCGGTCCAGGCCCATACACCAAAAGAGGTAATAGCAGGTGCAATACTTGGGCTTCTGATTACAGGCTTACTCTTCCTCATATTCACTTGAAAAGGCCTTCATGGCCTCTTCAATAATAAGCTCAGGATGGTCCTTATATCTCAAAGAAAAATGTAGAGGTATTAGATTCTTCACCTCTGCCTTTCTTGCTATACTTCCAGCAATTTTTGCTGTAAGGTGTTTTCTCTCAACAGCGAGTTGAATATCTTTGTGAAGATAATAGGCCTCTGTGTAAAGATAGTCAGAGCCCTTTACAAAATCCATGACCCTTTCAATATTATCATTTTCAATAGCAAGGTCCATTAGATAAGAGATCTTCTGACCCTCTGTAAAGATGGCAATATCCTTTAAATCCTTTACCTTGAAGTTTCCTTTACCTGTGTCTATGAGCCTTTCTAGGTCTCCTTTTATGAGGGCCTCCTTATATTCAGAAAGCCATGGGCCCACCTCAAGCCCCTTCTTTTTAAGAAGGTCCTTATCAATGTTTATATGGACCTCTTCATCAATTCTGTAGGCAAGAACAGGTACGCCATGGGTGAGGAGAAGACCTTTGACCCTGAAGAAAGGCTCGTCTAATAAAATACCATTAAATTCCCAGGTCTTTTTTTCATGAGGCATGAGGCCCTTTTCAGCATAAAAACTTGAATGTCTTATGAGCCTCCCAGATACCTCATAGACCTCTATCTTTAATGGATAACCTGAGATCAGATTCCATGTATAGCCCTTTAATTTTCCCCATACAGACTCTGTTATACCTTCAGGGCCAAAGACCCTTAAGGGTTGAGGTCTCCTTAGGATAGCCCTGAGAAGGGTATCAAAGCCAATGAAATGGTCAATATGCATGTGGGTAACAAATACATCAGAAACCTTATTGAGTTCTGTCTGGGAAAGGTTATGGATATCTCCGAGGTCAAAGAGGAGGACCCTCTTCTGTCTTGTTATACCTATCATAAGACAGGGATCTTCAAAGGGACCGTTAACCAGTTTATGTCTGAAATAGGACTTCATTGCTAGATTGTTATGGCTGAGATAGATTTGCTATTGTTATAATACAAAATATACTTACATCTTTGTTAAACTGGAGGAGGAGATCGATGTCTGAGTTGAGAAAGGATCCTATTGTTGGTAGATGGGTTATTATCTCTGTGGAAAGGGGAAAGAGACCCACTGATTTCAGTTCTCCGTCAATCAAGAGGAAGGCGGGCGGCTTCTGCCCCTTCTGTCCAGGAAATGAGTACACCACACCCAATGAGATAATGGCCTTCAGACCTGAGGGAGCCGGACCTTCAGGCTGGACCCTACGGGTTGTGCCCAATAAATTTCCCGCCCTCCAGATTCATGGCGAGCTTTTAAAGACTGCAGAAGGAATGTATGACAGGATGAATGGAATAGGAGCCCATGAGGTAATCATAGAGACGCCAAATCATATAGAGTCCCTTGCTACTATGTCCCTTAAGAGAGTAAATGATGTCCTCTGGGCCTACTATCTCAGGCTTCAGGACCTTAAAAAGGATAGGAGATTTAAATATGTATTGATATTCAAAAACGAAGGTGAAGCTGCTGGAGCTACCCTTGAACATTCCCATACCCAGTTAATCGCCCTTCCTATTGTGCCAGGCCTTGTAAGAGAAGAATTTGAGGCATCAAGGAAATATTATGATATGAAGGAAAGATGTATCTTCTGTGATATTATAGCTCAGGAACGAGAAGATGGAAAGAGGGTGATTTATGAAAACGAGGCTTATATTGCTATAGCGCCTTTTGCACCAAGAACTCCCTTTGAGACATGGATTCTCCCAAAGGAGCACCAGTCATCATTCCGGCCAGTAAAGAATGATTTTATGCCTCTTGCAGATATTCTCCAGAGAACCTTAAGGCAGCTCGATGCTGTTCTCGATGTCCCACCATATAATTTTATTATCCACACCTCACCATTTAATGAAGAAGAAAACGAATTCTATCGCTGGCACATCGAGATTACCCCAAAACTTACAAAGATTGCTGGTTTTGAATGGGGCTCTGGCTTTTTCATCAATCCGGTTCCTCCAGAGGATAGTGCAAGATTCATGAGAGAGGCAAGGATATAACAGAAAGATGAAGATATTCATAGTGACTTCAGAGGCAGTGCCTTATGCCAAGACAGGAGGACTTGCTGATGTAACAGGAAGTCTTCTTAAGGAATTCAGGAAACTGGGAATGGATGCAAGATTAATAATGCCCTTTTACTCAGTTGTAGCAAACTCCTCAGAGACCATTGATACAGGCATAAGACTTCCATTGAATATATTGTCTGACAATATTACTGCATCACTTCTTGAATCCAGAAGGAACGATTATCCTGCCTATTTTATAAGGTGTGATAAGCTCTTTATGAGAGAGGGACTCTATGGGACTTCCTCAGGAGATTATCCTGACAATGCTTTAAGATTTTCCTTTTTTTCAAGGACTGCCCTTTTAGCTATAAGGGCCCTTTCCATAAGACCAGATATAATCCATGTCCACGACTGGCAGACAGCCCCTGTCCCTTTTTATCTTAAGAATTTTTACAGGGATGAGCCCCTTTTCAAAGACACAAGAACTGTTCTGACAATCCATAATCTGGGATATCAGGGCCTTTTTCATCCCTCCCTTTTATCTTACACAGGGATAGGACTTGAACATTTTGTCCCTCAAGGGATTGAGTTCTATGGAAAGATAAATTTTTTGAAAGCAGGCATAATCTCATCTGATGCCCTAACCACCGTTAGTGAGAATTATGCAAAGGAGATATTGACTGAAGAATACGGATTCGGTCTCCATGGTGTATTAAGAGAGAGGGCATCAAGACTTTATGGAATCCTTAATGGTATTGATTATACTCAATGGGACCCTGAGACAGACAGGTCTATTCCAAGAAGGTTTAGCCTTAGAGACATGAGAGGGAAAAAGGTCTGTAAAAGAAATTTAATAAAAAAATCTGCCCTCAAGATAAAAGAATCCCAGCCCCTTGCCTCTTTTATTGGTAGATTCGTTTCTCAGAAAGGTCTGGACCTGATTGAAAAGGCTGTTCCTGAACTTATAAAAGCTGGTTTTGGTCTTATAATACTTGGCAGTGGGGAAAGGACTTATGAAGAGGCAATGCTAAATCTCTATTCAAAATTCAGAGATTATCTTTATGTCAGGATAGGCTATGATGAAGATCTTGCAAGGAATATATACGGAGGTTCTGATATATTTATTATGCCTTCAAGATATGAGCCCTGTGGACTTACTCAGATGATTGCTATGCGATATGGCACAATCCCTGTTGGAAGGGCAACAGGTGGTCTTATAGACACCATTCAAGATTATGACCATCTAAGGAGAATCGGAAGTGGTTTCCTCTTCAGGGAATATTCTCCTTCAGCAATGATTGAGTGCCTCAAGAGAGCCCTTTGTGTATACAACAGGACTTCCGAATGGAATAAAATAATAAAGGTCGCCATGAAGAAGGACTTTTCCTGGGGCAATTCCGCCCTTAAATATCTATCCCTTTTCAGAACCCTTAAGGCTCAGGAGCCTCTATGAAACTCAAGACAAGACTCATACTCTTTCTGATTGGATTTCTTGGCCTTGCCATGATTATAGGTATAGGCTTTATATCCCTTTCCTTTACTCTTAAAGAAGAGATAGTAATACTTCACGATGTTAACAGGTTTCACAAGCAGGACGAAGAACTAAAAGATGCTGTTGCATCCTATGTTTCTGCTATATCAAGATATATATCCACAGATACTGAAAATCTTAAAGCAGTGATCATAAAGAGAGAGGGAAATGTTAAGGCCCTTCTTTCTGATATAGAAAAGACTGGCAGGTCCCCTGAGACAGTTCAGAGACTGAAACATAATCTTTACCTCATATCTGGCTACCTTCCCTTGCTTTTTGGAGAAGATAAGAAGGTAAGGGAAGATGTTTACAGAAAGATTATAAAACTTTACAGTTCCATTCAGGATGACCTTGAAAGACTTCATTCGGAATCCATAAGATTAATAGATGATGCGATTCATAAAGGAATGGGTCTTCAGAAGAAGATATTTATCAATATTATTACCCTTTTTATTGCAAGCCTTATAGTTACTTCATTCCTTCTTCTGATGTTAAAGGTCTCCATTGATCGACCCTTTATTAAACTTCTTGATGCAACAGAAAGGATATCGGGAGGTGATCTTACTTACAGGATTGATATCGGGAAAGACGAATTCGGCATACTTGCTAAAAGATTTTATGATATCGTTGACAGGCTTAGATTAAAACTTCAGATGACAGAACTCTTTCTTGATATCTCAAGAACAGGTCAAGGAGGAGCTGGACTTAAAGAATTACTCGATGAAAAGGTCAAAAGAATCTCGGAGAGGCTTGGTCTCGTCTGTGAAATATACCTTATAAGGGATGAAGGTTTCGAATTATTTTCAACAAGTGATAAGGAAGGCGAACAAAGGATAATTAATTATTCAGCCCTTTCCTTTATCAGGGATTCAGGCGTTGTCTGGTGCAATGATCTTGAATTATCAGAAGAATTAAAACCATTTTATGACAAGATTCACAGGTCAATTATTATTGCCCCTTTATCCTATGATGGAAAGTTAAAAGGCCTGTTGATATTCAAGAGACCAGGGATGAATTCCTTTATAAAGGATGACCTTTACACAGCTGAAGTTCTGGCACATATTATCAGTGCAGGTATCCGCAATACGGAACTCTATTTAGAACTTCAGTCAGGATATGAGAGATTCAGGATGCTTTATGAATTTGGGAAGACTATATCCATTGAAGTACAAATGGAAACACTTATCAGGAGGGCTACTTCTGAAATATCGAGAATATTTAACTCTGCCCCTGTTGTTATAAGGGTTAAAATTGATAATAAAATGGTATCTGGAGTTAATCCTCAGGATTCTTTTTCCGATAGGGAATTAGTCCTTATAGATAATAGGATCAGCCTAAGGACAGGCCCTCTTTTTATAAATGAGGAGGAGCTAAGCAATTGTATTGCTGCTTCATTTTCTGGAGATAGATATAGGGGATTTATAGCAATAAAAAGACGATCCGGCGTCTTCAGTCAGGATGATATAGAGCTTTTAAAAGGTATTGTATCGTTTCTCATAATAAACATAGATAAGGCAAGGGCCTTCGAACAGATCATCGAAAGGGAAAGAGAGACAGAAGAGTCAAAGAGGCGTATAGAGCTACTCTTTGATAGTGTGAGGGGAGGTATAGTGACCCTTGACAGGGATTATAGGATTACCTCAATAAACCGATTTATGGAACACTGGATACCTCAACCTGAGACTCTTATAGGAAAAAATTGCATAGAAGTCTTTCATGAAGGACAAGCCCTCTGTCCTCACTGCCCTGCCCAGGCAACCTTTGAGACAGGAGAAATAAATTTTATTTCACAGAAAGGCAGGGCAGGAGACACCATATTTTATAGCGAGCTCACATCTTATCCTATTAAAGGACATGATGGAATAGTTAGGGAGGTAATTGTCTTTATACAGGATGTTTCAGAAAGGGTTTTATATCAGGAAGAGCTCTTAGGACTTTACAGAGAAGTAATGCAGACCAAGGAATATCTTGAGAGTGTTATTGATAATACTGCTGATGCTATTGTAACATCAGACCTGAATGGTATCGTTACCTCCTGGAATAAGGGTGCTGAAAGGATATACGGATTTACCGAAGAGGAGGTCCTTGGTAAATATCTACCCTTTATCCCGCAAGGACTCTATGATATAGAGAGGGAATACACTGAAAGGATAAAAAGAGGTGAGGTTCTGAAGGACATAGAGACCTACAGGATAAGAAAGGATGGTACAGTGATAGAGGTGAGCCTTACCCTATCACCCATAAAGGATGCCTTTGGAAATGTTATTGGAATAAGCGGTATATCAAGGGATATCACCGAAAAGAAGAGATATGAGAGAGAGCTCGCAAAGAGGAATCAGGAGCTTTCGAGGCTATTCTTTATTAGTTCTGCCATGAGAAGCACCCTTGAACTTGACAGGCTCTTACGGATGATTCTTACAGCCGTTACCATGAGCGATGGCCTTGGATTTAACAGGGCTATCCTTTTTCTTGTTGATGAGACAAAGGGAGTTATCAAAGGTGCAATGGGTGTAGGGCCATCGAGTCCTGAAGAGGCCTGGAGGGTCTGGAGCAGTCTTTCAATGGGAAAGAAGACCCTTGAAGACCTAATAAAAGAAATAGAATCAGGTCCATTGAGGAAGGATTCCCTTCTTGACAGGCTCTCCTTAAATATAGAGATTCCTCTTCATGAGGACACCGTCCTGACAAGGGCTGTTAAGGAAAAGAGGATTATAAATGTAAAAGATGTAAAGGAAGAACCCCTCTCGGACCCTGTTCTTGTCCAGCAGCTTGGCACAGAGGCCTATGCAGTAGTACCACTTATATCAAGAGATAAGGTTATAGGTCTCTTATGGGTTGACAATCTCTTTAACAAGAGGCCCATTACTGAGGACGATATTAGATTTCTAACAGGATTTTCTCATCAGGTGGCTCAGGCAATAGAGAATGCAAGGCTCTTTGAAAGGGTGAGATTAGCAGAGTCAGAGCTTGAAAACATCTTTGAATCAATATCCGACATGGTTTATATTACCACTGCTGACTATACCATAAGAAACATAAACAAGGCAGTCCTTGAGAGGCTTAATAAAAGATGCAAGGAGGAAGGTATTGATAGGATATGGACGAAAGAATCAGTTATAGGTAAAAAATGCTATGAGGTATTTCATGGCATGGATAGACCTTATGAGAAGTGTCCCCATCATAAAACAGTAAATGAGAAAAGGGCCTTTTATGAAGAGTTTGAAGACCCTTATCTTCGTATAACAAGTTTTTCATCCACATCTCCAGTTTTTGACCAGAATGGAGAATTCATCGGAACGGTTCATGTAGTTAGAGATATAAGTGAGCTTAGGAAACTGAGACAACAGTTGCAGGCCTCTGAGAAGATGGCTGCCCTTGGAGAGGTTGCTGCAAAGGTTGCCCATGAGATCAGGAATCCCCTTGTATCTATTGGCGGTTTTGCCAGAAGACTCGAGGCAAAACTTGATGGAAAGCTCAGGGAATACGCAGCAATAATAACAAAAGAGGTTATGAGGCTTGAGAATATATTAAAAGAAATATTAAGTTTTGTAAGGGGAATGGGTCTTGTTTTAGAGGAGACAGAGATTAATAGCCTCCTTGACGAGGTCCTCTCCCTTTACAAAGATGAAGTGAAAAATAGAAGAATAGAGATCAAGAGAGAATACAGGGAATATCTCAGACTGTCCATTGATCCTGCAAGAATAAAGGAGGCGATTATTAATATCTTAACAAATGCCATACAGGCGATAGAAACAGACGGGACTATAACGGTCATAACTGAAAAAAATAATTCAGATGGTGTTATAATTATAAAGGATACAGGAGCTGGGATTGATGAAAAAGATCTACCTAATATCTTTAACCCATTTTTTACAACAAAGCCAGGGGGCACAGGCCTTGGCCTGTCCATAACAAAGAAGATTATTGAGGAGCATGGCGGAAGGATAGAGGTAGAGACATCTGTGGGAAAGGGAACAAGTTTTATTATTATCCTTCCGTCAGTAAGATAATCTGGCTTATAACCTGAGCAGGAGGAGTAAAATGAGGATACTTGTAGTTGATGATGACGATAGCATCCTGAGGCTTTATAAAGAAGAGCTCGAAGATGAAGGATACGAGGTTATTCCGGCATCCTCGGGTAAAGAGGCAATAGAATTATTTGAAAAGGTATCTCCAGACATAGTCACCCTTGACATCCTCATGCCTGATATGGACGGAATAGCTGTCCTAAGGGCCCTGAAGAACAGAAATCCCAATGTACCAGTAATTATGTCAACAGCCTATGACTACAGGGATGACTTTGGAGTATGGGCAGCAGAGGCCTATGTGGTGAAGTCTTCTGATCTAAGAGAGCTGAAGGATACCATAAAGAGATTGCTTAACAAATAAGGGTAATGAAGGTGCAATATATAACATGAGGGCACTTGTTACTGGAGGCACAGGTTTTGTTGGTAGCCATCTTGTAGAGGCATTATTAAAAGAAGGTTTTGAGGTTCATTGTCTTGTAAGGAATCTATCAAATAAGAAATGGCTTGAGGGACTCGATGTTTTTTTTATTGAAGGTGATTGCTGTAACAGGGCTTCTCTTGAGAAGATAAAGAATTTTGATTATATATTCCACCTTGCGGGTCTTACAAAGGCCTCTTCCTGGGAGGAATTCTATAGAGCTAATGTAATCGGAACAGAGAATATCGTTGATGTGGCTATAAAGAATAATCCAGGTCTAAAGAGATTTATCCTTCTTAGCAGTCTTGCTGCAGCTGGCCCCTCTGAGGATGGAACACCCAAGTGTGAGAGCTCACCAGCCACTCCTGTCTCGGCCTATGGAAGAAGTAAATTGATGGGCGAAGAGGTTGTCCTGAAATTCAGAGATAAAATACCCTTTACCATCTTAAGACCTACAGGTGTTTATGGACCAAGGGATAGAGATTTTTATCTTTTTTTTAAGATGATTAATATTGGAATATTGCCATACTTTGGAAAATCATACTATACACTTATATATATTGATGACCTTATTAAAGGAGTTATCCTTGCCGCAAAGTCAAAAGAGGCTGAGGGGAAGACATACTTTCTTGCTGATGGTGAGGTCTCTACAAGTGATGATATTGTCTCTGTCATTGCTGAATCTCTTCAGAAAAGACCGATCAAGATAAGGATTCCACGGAATATAATGCCCTTCATTGGAAGGGTTGCATCGAAGATTGCAAAAAATAGTATAATAAATAACGATAAATTGATTGAGTTAAAATATCCATATTGGCTTTGTGATATATCGCGAGCCCGCAATGAACTTGGCTTTGCTCCAAAAGTAAAAATAAAGGAAGGTATGAAATGGACGGCAAACTGGTACAGGCTTCACAAGTGGCTGTGACAAAAAAGGACCTTTTCGAAAAATGTTATAAGTTTACAGCAGCCAATGAACTCATGGAGAAGGGTATTTATCCTTTTTTCAGGATGATTGAGTCTGCGCAGGACCCTGTTGTCATAATGAATGGCAGGAAGATGATTATGGTTGGTTCTAACAACTATCTCGGCCTTACAAATCACCCAAAGGTAAAAGAGGCTGCCATTGAGGCAATAAAAAAATACGGGACAGGATGTGCTGGCTCAAGATTTCTCAATGGAACCCTCGACATCCATGTACAGCTTGAAGAGAAACTTGCAAGATTTATGAGGAAAGAGGCTGCCCTTGTATTTTCAACAGGTTTTCAGGTAAATCTTGGTGTCATATCAGCCCTGGTTGGCAAGGATGATGTAGTTGTAATAGACAAGATGGACCATGCAAGTATAATCGATGGCTGCAGGCTCTCTTTTGGAGAGGTTAAGAAGTTTAAGCATAACAGTCCTCAAGACCTTGACAGGGTTTTAACAGAAAGCCATAACAGAGCCTGCCTTGTTGTTGTTGATGGCGTATTCAGTATGGAAGGAGATATTGTTGATTTACCTGCTGTTTATGAGATTACAAAAAAGCATGGTGCGAGGCTGATGGTTGATGATGCCCATGGCATTGGAGTCCTCGGTGCAACAGGCAGAGGAACTGCTGAACATTTTGGCCTTGAGCAGGAGGTTGACCTTATAATGGGTACTTATAGCAAAAGCCTTGCATCCATAGGCGGATTTATTGCTGGCTCAAAAGAGGTAATAAACTATATAAAACACTTTGCCCGTTCTCTTATATTCAGTGCAAGTCCTCCACCCGCATCGATTGCCGCCGTTAGCGCTGCCATAGATATTATTGAGAATGAACCAGAAAGGCGAGAGCAGCTCTGGAGGAATACAAGGAAGATGATAGAGGGATTCAAGAATCTCGGCTTCGAGATAGGTCCTACCCAGACACCCATAGTGCCTGTAATAGTTGGTGAAGATGCTGTGGCCTTTAAATTTGTGAAGATGCTCGAGGCTGAGGGAGTATTTGCAAATGTCGCAGTAAGTCCTGCAGTTCCTCCTGGAAAGGCCCTTATAAGGACATCCTACATGGCAACCCATACAGACGAACATCTCGATTTTGTCCTTGAGGCCTTTAAAAAAGTTGGAAGGGCTCTCGGCCTGATTAGATGATAGAAGTCATAGAGGCTCAAAAGGGAGAGCATCTAAACGCCTTTATACTCTTTCCTTTTGAGCTTTATAAAAATGACCCTTTTTATTCTCCCCTTCTTATAAAAGACCAGAAGATATATTTTTCTCATGAGAATCCCTTCTTCAGACATGAAAAAGTAAGACTCTATATTGCCCTTAAAGATGGTAGGGTATCTGGAAGGATTGCCTCCATTATCAATTATAGACATCTGTCCATCCATAATGAGAAGGTAGGATTCTTTGGTTTTTTTGAGTCCATAAATGACCCAGAGGTATCAGGAGCCCTTCTAAAGAGGATTGCCGAGGACCTCAAAGAGGCTGGTCTTGAACTGATGCGAGGACCAATGAATTTTTCCACAAACGAAGAGTGCGGTTTTCTGATAGAAGGCTTTGAGGAGCCTCCTATGCTCCTTACACCTTATAATCCTCCTTATTACAATGACCTGATGAATGTAGATGGGTTACACAAATCAAAAGACCTTTTTGCCTATATAACAGATGTGCCTTCAAGTCTTGATGAAAAGGTTAACAGGGTTGCTGAGATTGCTGAAAAGAGAGGGGTCACTGTAAGAAAGGTAAATATGGACAGGCTTGAAGAGGACCTCCTGAGTTTTAAGCTTATATACAACGAGGCATGGAAGAATAACTGGGGTTTTATACCCTTTCTTGATGATGAGATAAGATATATGGCCCATCAATTAAAGAGCATAATAATTCCTGAACTCATGCTTATTGCTGAATATAAAGATGAACCTGTTGGATTTCTTGGACTCATACCTGATTACAATGTCGTCCTGAGGGTCATGAAGGGAAGATTGAATCCTTTAACTCTTCTGAAGGCTCTTTTGGCTATGAGAAAGGTGAAGGCCCTCAGGTTGCTTCTCCTCGGGATAGTGCCGAGATTCCGAAACAGGGGAGTTGATGCCCTTCTTTTCAGAGAGGGATTTAAGGAAGTGCAAAAAAGAGGATTTAAAAAGGTGGAGTTTTCCTGGATCCTTGAGGACAACATCCAGGTTCAGCGACTTGTGGAACTTACTGGAGCAAGGCTATACAAGAAGTTCAGGATATACGAAAAGAGGATTTAATAGAAAAAGGATACTCTACCTTTATTCCCATCTCTCTTTTCTTCTTTGATATTCACTACTTGTTAATCTGATCACCATATTTATCTTTTCCTTCTTTTATTTTTAAAATGATATAGGGATTTACAAAGATTACAAGGGACAGAGGCTATAAAATACCAGGGAGACTCATTCTTGAAAATATTCATTATAAAAGAGTGATGATTGAAGATACCGAGACAATCTTGTGTGTGATTTTCGTCTTTTAAGCAGATAGCTTAAAATAAGATTTACCATGCCTGGGTCACCAAATTGAAAGTCCCTGAACAATGAGATTGTGTTAAAATATTTACCTGTAAATTGGTGGCGGGGTAATAGTTGAGGTTGCCCGATTGGATAAGAAGGGAAAGGTTTTATTATACCTCTGAGACTCAAAAAGGCCTCAGGAGGCACAGGGTTTATACTGTCTGTGAGGAGGCGAGATGTCCAAATAGAAAAGCATGTTTTTCAAAGCCAACTGCCACATTCCTTATCCTTGGCCCTCAATGCACAAGGAATTGCGGTTTTTGTTCCGTTTCTACAGCAGATGGACCCCTCTGTGTTGATAAAGACGAACCAGAAAGGGTAGCCCTTGCAGCAAAGGAAATGGGACTCAGGCATGTAGTAATAACCTCTGTTACAAGGGATGACCTACCTGATGGTGGTGCCTTTCAGTTTGTGAAGGTAATAGAAAGGCTGAAGTATTATATGCCTAATGCCTCTATAGAGGTTCTCGTTCCTGATTTTAATGGTAATATGGATTCAGTAAGAGCGGTCCTTGATTCAGGCCCTCAGGTCTTTAATCACAATATCGAGACGGTGCCATCCCTTTATCCAGTGGTAAGACCAAGGGCCTCTTATGAACGCTCGTTAAATATTCTTAAAAGGGCTAAAGAGCTAAGACCTTCTGTCCTTACAAAATCAGGCCTCATGCTCGGCCTTGGTGAGACCATCAAGGAGGTTATAAAGGTCCTCAGGGATCTCAGGGCTGTTGCATGTGATATGGTGACGATTGGGCAGTATCTAAGACCAACAAAAGGGCATCTACCTGTTGTAGAATATATCTTACCAGATAAATTCAGGCTCCTTGAGGATATTGCAAAGGAGCTTGGCTTCCGATATGTTGCATCAGGACCCCTTGTAAGGAGTTCTCTGAATGCAGAGGATATTTATAAGGAGATACTATGAAGACAGAATGTAAGATTACAAGCAGGATAGACAGGCTTCCACCTTATGTCTTTGCTGTTGTGAATAATCTAAAGATGGAGGCTCGCAGGCGGGGAGAGGATATTATTGACCTCGGCATGGGTAATCCTGACATGTCTGCACCCCAGCATGTTATAGAGAAGCTTTGTGAGGCAGCAAAGAATCCAAAAAATCATAGATATTCTGCCTCAAGAGGAATAACCCAGCTCAGAGTGGCTATATGTGAGTGGTATAAGAGGCGTTTTGATGTTGACCTTGATCCTGAGACAGAGGCCGTTGTCACTATTGGTTCCAAGGAGGGTCTTTCCCATCTTGCCCTTGCCCTCATAGAGCCTGGTGATGTTGCCCTTACTCCAACACCTGCCTATCCGATTCATCCTTACAGTGTAATAATTGCTGGTGGAGAGGTAAGAAGCGTGCCTATTGGTTATGGAATAGATTTTTTTGCTGAAATAGAAAAGGCCTATAAGACCTCCTGGCCAAGACCCAAACTCCTTATAATTAACTTTCCCCACAATCCAACAACACAGGTTGTTGAGGGCCTATCATTTTTCAAGAAGATTGTTGACTTTGCAAAGGAAAATAACATAATAGTGATTCATGACTTTGCCTATGCAGACCTTGTGTTTGATGGATATAAGGCACCAAGTTTTCTTCAGGTTCCTGGTGCAAAGGATGTGGGAGTGGAGTTTTTCTCCATGACAAAGAGTTATTCCATGGCAGGCTGGAGGGTTGGTTTCTGCGTTGGAAATAAGGATATCGTTGGAGTCCTCACAAGGATAAAGAGCTATCTTGATTATGGTATGTTTCAGCCTATCCAGATTGCCTCTATAGTAGCCCTCAGGGGCCCTCAGGATTGTGTTGAGCAGTATAGAAAGACCTATGAGCAGAGAAGGGATGTCCTTGTTAAGGGTCTCCAGAAGATAGGATGGTACATTGAGCCGCCAAAGGCAACTATGTTTGTATGGGCAGAGATACCCGATGCCTTTAAAAAGATGGGCTCTCTTGAGTTTGCAAAGTTTCTCCTTAAGGAGGCAAAGGTTGCTGTTTCACCTGGCATAGGATTCGGTGAGGGTGGTGACAATTATGTGAGATTTGCCCTTGTGGAAAACGAACACCGTATAAGGCAGGCTGTGAGGGGTATAAAGAGGGCCCTTTCCCTCGGGAGCTGATATGGTAAAAGTGGGAATAATAGGATTTGGTACAGTTGGAGCAGGTACTGTAAAGGTCATCTTTCAGAATTCAGGATTGATTAAAAAAAGGACAGGCCTTGATATAGAGATTGCAAAAATTGCAGACCTCGATATTAAAAGGGATAGGGGAATAAGACTTCCTGAAGGTATCCTTACAACAGATGCCAGTGAGATTATTGATGACCCAGGTATTGACATAGTTGTTGAGCTCATCGGTGGTATAAGGCCTGCAAAGGACTTCATATTAAGGGCCATAAGGAATAAAAAGCATGTAGTAACTGCCAATAAGGCCCTCCTTGCTGAAGAAGGCGAGGAGATATTTCAGGAGGCAAAGAGAAATGGTGTAATGCTTGGATTTGAGGCCTCTGTTGCTGGAGGGATCCCTATTATAAAGGTTGTGAGAGAAGGCCTCGTTGCAAATAGATTTCTTTCTATCTACGGAATCATAAATGGTACATCGAATTACATCCTTACAAGGATGACGGCTGAAGGCCTCTCCTTTAAAGAAGCTCTTTCTGAGGCCCAGAGACTTGGATATGCCGAAGCAGACCCAACCCTTGATGTTGAAGGAATCGATGCCAGTCATAAGCTCACAATCCTTGCCTCCCTTGCCTTCGGAATTCCCCTTTCTTATAAATCTATCTATAGAGAAGGTATCACTGGGATAACACCCCTTGATATAAACTTTGCAAAGGAGCTCGGTTACAGTATAAAACTTCTTGCCATTGCAAAACTTGCCGATGGTGAGCTTGAGCTGAGGGTTCATCCTACAATGGTTCCAGAGGATTATCTTATTTCAAAGGTTGATGGTGTCTTCAATGCTATATATGTGGAAGGAGATGCTGTTGGTCCAACCCTTTATTATGGAAGGGGTGCTGGTGACATGCCAACAGGAAGCGCTGTTGTGAGCGACATTGTGGATATCGCAAAAAGACTCTCATCCCCTGAGCCAGCAAGGATGGCAGAGGCATACGGAGATGTAATTCTGAAAGATATGGGTGAGATAGTCAGTATGTATTATTTCAGATTCACAGCTCTTGACAGACCGGGTGTCCTTTCTAAGATATCAGGCATCCTTGGTGAGCACAATATAAGTATTGCCTCTGTTATCCAGAAAGGTAGGCGTATTGGAGGAGCCGTTCCTCTTGTAATACTTACCCATATGGCAATGGAGAAGGATGTATTAAAGGCCCTTTCAGAGATCGACAGACTTTCTGTAGTTGCTGACAGGAGTTTTTTCTTAAGGGTTGAAGGTAAAGAAGAAGATATTATAAAATAAATTTTTCAGGAGGTCGAGGTGGAACCAGACAGAAGGATAAATATCAAAGGTCTTGTCTGTCCCTATACCTTTGTAAAGGCAAAGCTTGCCATAGAGGAGATGGAGGTAGGTCAGGTTCTTGAGATACTACTGGATTACGAAGAGGCTTCACGAAGTATCCCTAAATCCATGGAGGATCATGGCCATAAGGTCCTTAAGGTGGAGAAGATAAACGACACAGACTGGATTATTCAGGTAAGAAAGGAGAGGGATTGATGGAGTTTACAGAGGATCAACTACAAAGGTATTCAAGGCACATCATCCTGCCTGAAGTAGGAGGTAAGGGTCAGAAGAAGTTGCTTAATGCAAAGGTCTTTATTGTAGGAGCTGGTGGACTTGGCTGTCCTGTAGGATATTATTTAACAGCAGCAGGGGTTGGGACAATCGGAATTATAGATAACGACAATGTTGAGCTCAGCAACCTCCAGAGACAGATTGCCCACAGTGTCCACACCCTTGGCATGCCAAAGGTTGAATCAGCAAAGAGGACCTTTGAGGCCCTCAATCCTGATGTAAAGATAATCGCCCTAAAGGACAGGATTACAAAAGACAATATCATGAATCTCATAAAGGACTATGATGTCATTGTTGATGGTAGTGATAATTTCCCCACCAGGTATCTCGTAAATGATGCCTGTGTAATGCTTGGGAAACCCCTTGTAAGTGGTGCAATCCTGAGATTTGAGGGACAGGTGACAACCATAATTCCAAAAGATGGCCACTGTTATAGATGCCTTTTTGAAGAACCACCTCCACCAGGCCTTGTGCCATCCTGTCAGGAGGCTGGAGTTCTCGGGATCCTGCCCGGTGTTATAGGTGCCCTTCAGGCAACGGAGGTTATAAAGCTCATACTCGGAAAGGGCGAGGTTCTTAAGAACGAGCTTCTTATATACAATGCTCTTAATACAACCTTCAGGAAGGTGAAGGTTAAGAGAAATCCTGAATGCCCTGTCTGCAGTGATACTCCAAGGATAAAAGAGCTTGTAGATTATTCTGAAGGATATTGTGCACTCCGATAGGTTCTTAATCAGTGAATCTTTATTTAAAGAGCTGATTCTCCACTGTAAAGAGGTTTATCCAGAAGAAGCCTGCGGCATTCTTTCAGGAAAAAAAGGCAGGGTAGAGGAGATCTTCAAAATGACCAATATAGAACATTCACCGGTAAGTTATTTAATGGATTCAAAGGAACAGTTTAAGGTTATGAAGGAGATGAGGCTCCGGGGCCTTGAGATGCTCGGCATATACCATTCCCACACAGCAAGTGAGGCCTATCCATCAGCAAAGGACATAAGTCTTGCCTTTTATGATGTAGCTTATGTGATTGTGAGCCTTATGAGGGAAGAACCTGTTGTCAGGGTCTTCAGGATAATTAATCAACAAGAAGTAAAAGAGATAAACCTTGAGATTATAGCTTCTAAGGAAGGTAATTTATTAAAATAAAGCAATAATGCTTAAGAAAGGAGGTCTGGGATGGGTTTTGTGCAGGGTTTAAAATGCAGGGAATGCGGAAGGGAATATCCTGTTGAGCCTATCTATGTCTGTGAATTCTGTTTTGGACCCCTTGAGGTTGTCTATGACTATAAAAGGATATCAAAGGTCCTTAACAAAAGAAAGATTCAGCAGAGGGAGAAAAACCTTTGGAGATACAGAGAGCTTCTTCCTGTAGAGGGTGAACCTGTGGCTGGCAGGAATGCCGGTTTTACCCCCCTTATTAAAGCAGAAAGACTGGCAGAGGCCCTTGGTGTAAAAAACCTCTATATCAAGGATGACACCGTTGCCCACCCAACCCTTTCTTTTAAGGATAGGGTAGTGTCCGTTGCCCTTACAAAGGCGAGGGAATTCGGTTTTGATACTGTTGCCTGTGCCTCTACAGGCAATCTTGCCCATTCTGTGTCTGCTCAGGGTGCCATGGCAGGATTTAAGAGATTTGTCTTTATACCAGCAAGCCTTGAGCCGAGCAAGATCATTGCCTCCCTTGTTTATGAGCCAAATGTTGTGGCTGTTGACGGAAATTATGATGATGTCAACAGGCTCTGTAGTGAGATTGCAAATAAATATAGATGGGCCTTTGTGAATATAAATATAAGGCCCTTTTATGCAGAAGGCTCCAAGACCCATGGCTTTGAGATTGTTGAACAGCTTGGATGGAAGACACCTGACAATGTTGTTATACCCTGTGCAAGTGGCTCTCTTCTTACAAAGATATGGAAGAGCTTTAAGGAATTCAAAGAGATCGGGATAATAAAAGAGGTGAGGGCAAAAGTCTTTGGTGCACAGGCAACAGGTTGCAGTCCTATTATTACTGCCCTTAAACAGGGTGTGGATGTAATAAGGCCTGTAAAACCAAACACCATTGCAAAATCCCTTGCAATAGGAAATCCAGCTGATGGATATTATGCCCTTCAGGCTATCAGGGAGAGTGGTGGATATGGTGCGGATGTGAGCGATGAGGAGATAATAGAAGGCATGAGGCTCCTTGCAAGGACAGAGGGTATCTTTGCTGAAACAGCAGGTGGCGTTACTGTGGCAGCTACAAAAAAGCTCATAATGGAAGGCTACATAAAGCCAGATGAGACAACAGTCATATGCGTTACTGGAAATGGCCTCAAGACACAGGAAGCACTTAATGGAAAGGTTCCATCACCTTATTACATAAAACCTTCCTTAGCCTCTTTTGAAGAGGTATTAAAAGAAAAAGGTCTTCTTTAGGAGGTAAGAGAGATGGCTGTGAAGGTAAAGATTCCTACACCACTTCAGAGACTTACTAATGGAAAGGATGAGGTTGAAGGAAAGGCAGGAACAATAATAGAGCTTATAGCAGACCTTGATCAAAAGTACCCTGGGCTTATGGAAAGGATTGTAGATGAAGGAAAGATAAGGCGATTTGTGAATATCTATGTGAATGAAGAGGATATCAGGTTTCTTCAGGCAGAGAATACTATTGTCAAGGATGGAGACGAAGTCTCAATAGTTCCTGCCATAGCAGGAGGCTTGGTTTAGAAAGGAGGAGAGTTGTGAAAAAAAGGGTTAAATTAACTTTTCCACAGCATCTTATCAAAGAACCTGTCCTTTTCAGGATGGCAAAGACCTACGATGTAATGCCGAATATCAGGAGGGCAAGGGTAACAGAGACAGTAGGTGAGATGGTCCTTGAGCTTGAAGGGACTGAGGAAAACCTTGAAAAAGGTATCCAGTCCTTAATGGACCAGGGGGTAGAAGTAGAACTTCTTGAGGGTGAATTTCTGGAGTAATTTATGCAATTAAAGACAGAAGAGCAATCTCAATGGAAAGGTATTATTGAACACTACAGGGATTTCTTGCCTGTCAGTAGCTCTACCCCAATTGTTACCCTTAACGAAGGGTTTACTCCCCTTATCAGAAGCTCCAATATCAGAAGAAGCCTCGGGATAGACCTAAACCTTTACTTTAAGTTTGAGGGTGCAAATCCTACTGGTTCTTTTAAAGATCGTGGGATGACCCTTGCTATATCAAAGGCTCTTGAGGAGGGTTCTAAGGCTGTAATCTGTGCCTCTACTGGCAATACCTCTGCCTCTGCTGCTGCCTATGCAGCAAGGGCAGGTATTAAGGCAATTGTAATAATACCTGCTGGCAAGATTGCTCTTGGTAAATTATCGCAGGCCCTTATACATAATGCCATTGTCCTTCAGATTGAAGGAAACTTTGATAAGGCCCTTAAGATAGTAAGGGAATTGGTTAATAAATATCCCATTACTCTTGTTAATTCTATAAATCCCTTCAGACTTGAGGGTCAGAAGACAGCAGCCTTTGAGGTCTGCGATCAACTTGGCTTTGTACCAGATTATCATGCCTTGCCTGTAGGTAATGCAGGCAATATTACTGCCTACTGGAGGGGTTACAAGGCCTATTATGAGAAGGGTATTATAAATTCCTTACCAAGGATGCTCGGTTTTCAGGCAGCAGGTGCTGCACCTATTGTGCTTGGAAGACCTGTAGAGAATCCTGAGACCATTGCGACTGCCATAAGGATTGGCAATCCTGCAAGCTGGCAGGGTGCTCTTCAGGCAAGGGATGAGTCAGGTGGAAGAATAGAGGCTGTAACAGATGATGAGATATTGAAGGCCTATAATATCATTGCCTCATTGGAGGGGATATTCTGTGAGCCTGCTTCTGCAGCTTCCCTTGCAGGCGTATTGAAACTTTATAAGGAAGGGTATTTTAAAAAGGATTCTACAGTTGTCTGCACCCTTACAGGTCATGGACTGAAAGACCCCGATACCGTCTTTAAGGTAACAAAAGAGCCTCTTAAGGTTAAGGCTGAACTTGGAGAGGTTGAGAGGATAATAGAGGAACGGTTATGAAGTATGTGGTGATTGTACCAGATGGAATGGCAGATAGACCATTAAAAGAGCTTGATGGAAAGACTCCCCTGATGGTTGCCTTCAAACCGAATATGGACAGGCTTGCCTCTGAGGGCCTTGTTGGAGTTGTAAGGACAATCCCTGAAGGACTCTATCCAGGCTCTGATGTGGCAAACCTAAGCATCCTTGGATATGACCCAAGAAAGTATTATACTGGCAGGGCGCCCCTTGAGGCAGCAAGTATCGGAATAGACCTTGGAGAAACTGATGTTGCCTACAGGTGCAATCTTGTGACATTGCATTTTAATAAAGACAGAACAAGGGCAGTAATGGACGACTACAGTGCAGGCCATATAAGCACAGAGGAGGCAAGAGAACTCATAAAGGCCCTTAATGAAGAATTAGCAGATGACTTTGTATCCTTTTATCCAGGTGTAAGCTATAGGCACCTGATGTTATGGAGAAATGGGATTGAAGAGTGTGAATGCACTCCTCCCCATGATATAACAGGAAAGGACATAACAGACTACCTTCCAACAGGAAGGGCTGATGAGATACTTAAGAATCTCATGATAAGGTCAGTACCGATCCTTGAGACTCACTCTGTAAATAGGGCAAGGATATCAAGAGGACTCAAGCCTGCAAACAGCATCTGGCTCTGGGGACAGGGTAAGAGACCCGTGATGCCAACATTAAAGGAAAAATACGGTATTAGAGGTGCCCTTATATCTGCTGTTGATTTGACAAAAGGAATTGGCATTTATGCAGGAATGAAGATTATAAATGTCCCTGGTGCTACAGGATACATAGATACAAACTACATTGGAAAGGCAGAATACGGTGTCACAAGCCTAAGAGAGTTTGACCTTGTTTATATCCATATTGAGGCTCCTGATGAGACATCCCATGAGGGAAGTATAGAGAAAAAGATAAAGGCGATAGAGGATATAGATGCCCTTGTTATTGGAACCGTGCTGAGGATGTTGAAGTCCTACGATCAATACAGGATACTTATCCTTCCTGACCATGCCACACCCATATCTGTTAGAACCCATGTGGATGACCCTGTACCCTTTATACTCTTTGACAGCACAAAGAGGAACAAAAACGAGATAAGATATGATGAAAGGATTGTTGAGGCAAAGGATATCCTCAGGATAGAAGAGGGTCATAGATTGCTTGATTTACTGATAAAAGGCGAGGTCTGAAGTGAAAAAACCTTCACCTCCGAGGTGCATTTTTTGCCCTTCAGTCTCAGTAGTCAGGGATTTCCCCATCAGATGAGATACATTAAAAATATTCACAATGGAGGTAAATATCTCCTTGAACTCATAAACAATGTGCTTGACCTCGCAAAGATTGAAGCTGGAAAAAGAGATGATAGATGAGATTATACGGACTATAGAGCCAATGGTGATGTTGCCGCTGATAGGATAAGATTGAAACAGATATGCGGAGACCCTTCCAAAGGGTAAGGTAACTGTAAGGGTAGGTCTTGTGTTTCTGGAGGATCAGACTCCTGAGGAGTTGCTGTGGTGTGCTGAAAAGGCCCTTAGGGAGGCAATTAAAAAGGGTGGTAACAGGGTTGAAGTCTACATGCCAGAATAATTATGCA